>OGKO01000803.1_pt1 | contig 21619 bp, 18 predicted proteins | sample 1572451 | NCBI WGS metagenome assembly OGKO01 (sample SAMEA2582089, study PRJEB24529) | metagenome | biome: Human gut stool | place: China | collected 2011 | reverse complement strand
CCTGGCGTAATGTCCTGGCGAAGCCTTGTATTTTGTTGTTTACCTTGCAGCAGGAGTGCAATACACGCAAAGCGTGTAGGTTGTTACAAGTTGTAAAAGTTGTATTTGTTGTTTTCCCAACTCAGCAAGTGGCTTATAGGATCTCCAGCACCATCTCGGCCACTTCCTCGGGCGTGTTGAAAAGCATGCCCTCCTTCAGGTCCGCGTCGCTGAGGGAGTCGAGGTAGGTCTTGGCCGTCTCCTCGTCGGTGCGCGGCGCTCCGTCCTTGTCCTTAGCCTGGAGAATGGCCTGGAGGACGGCCTGCCGATATTCCGCCACCGTCATCATTCGGCGTTGCGCTTGACGACGGAACCGCTGGCCTGGTGGGTGGCCAGTACGAGCACCTCGGCGATCTGGACATGGGCCGGCGCACTGGCCGCATAGTAGGCCACGTCGGCGATGTCCTCGCCCGTGAGCGGCTTGATGCCCTTATAGACGCTGTCGGCGCGGGCATCGTCGCCATGGAAGCGGACGTTGCTGAAGTTGGTCTCCACCAGTCCCGGCTTGATATTGGTCACGCGGATGCGCGTGTGGGCTGTGTCGATACGCAGTCCGTCGGTGATGATTTTCACCGCAGCCTTCGTGCCGCAATAGACGTTGCCGTTGGCGTAGGCAGCGTCGCCAGCCACCGAACCGATGTTGATGATCTCGCCACGGTTGCGCTCCACCATGCCCGGCACGAGCGCGCGGCTCACGTAGAGCAGCCCCTTGATGTTGGTGTCGATCATCGTGTTCCAGTCGTCGAGGTCGCCACCCTGCAGCGGGTCGAGGCCCAAGGCCAGTCCGGCGTTGTTGATCAGCACGTCGATCTCGGCCCAGTCGGCCTCCAGGCTGCCGCAGACGTCAAACACCTGCTGCTGGTCTCTCACGTCGAAGCAGAGCGTCTTCGCACGCACGCCCAGCGCCTCGATGCGCTCGCCCAGCGCCTGGAGCAGGTGGTCTCTGCGGCCCGTGATGATCACGTCGTAGCCCTCTTTGGCAAAGCGCAGCGCGCAAGCCTCACCGATGCCGCTCGTCGCGCCGGTGACCATACAAATCTTTCTCTTTTCCATATCTTTTTTCTGTCAAGGGCGGGAAGGTCGGCCCCTCCTGCCCAAAGGTTATTCTACATCACGCCGTCCTCGCGCAGTTTCTCCTGCCACTTCCAGGCGCTGCGGAGCACGTCGGCCAGGGGCGTGTCCGCCTTCCAGCCCAACACCTGGTTGGCCTTGGTGCAGTCGCCCCAAATCTTCTCGATGTCGCCCTCGCGACGCGGACCATACTTCCAGTTGAGTTTCACGCCCGTGGCCTCCTCAAAGGTCGTGACGATCTCCAGCGTGGAGTTGCCCTTGCCCGTGCCGATGTTGAAATACTCGATCGGTTCGGTCTCCTGGTCCAGCACGCGCGCCATGGCGGCCACATGCGCCTTGGCCAGGTCCACGACATAGATGTAGTCGCGGATGCAGGTGCCGTCGGGCGTGTCGTAGTCGTTGCCGAAGATGGTCAGTTGCTCGCGGATGCCCATTGCCGTCTGCGTGACGTAGGGAATGAGGTTGTTGGGCACGCCTTTGGGCAGTTCGCCGATGAGCGCCGAGGGATGGGCGCCGATAGGATTGAAGTATCTCAGGACGATGCTCTTGACGGCCGCGCCGCTATGGATGAAGTCGTAGATGATCTGCTCGTTGATCTCCTTGGTGTTGCCATAGGGCGAGGTGGCCTTCTGGTGGGGTGCGTCCTCGGTGACGGGCAGGTTCTCGGGGTTGGGTTGTCCATAGACCGTGCAGCTGCTGGAGAAGATGATGCCCTTGACGCCATAGGCAGGCATGAGCTCCAGGAGGTTGATGAGCGAGACAACATTGTTGCGGTAGTAGAGCAGGGGCAGCTGGACGCTCTCGCCCACGGCCTTGGAAGCGGCGAAGTGGATGATGCCAGCGATGGCCGGATACTTCTGGAACACGGCCTCCGTGGCAGCCTTGTCGCGCAGGTCTACCTGCTCGAAGGCCGGGCGCACACCCGTGATCTTCTCGATGCCGTCGAGCACCTCTATCTTGGAGTTGGAAAGGTTGTCGATGATGACCACGTCGTAGCCCGCCTCGATCAGTTCCACGGTGGTATGGCTGCCGATGAAGCCCGTTCCGCCCGTCACTAAAATTGTCTGTTTCATGTAAGTTTTCTCTTTTAGTTTCTGTAAATGTCGGCTATGGCGAAGCCGCCCCGGGGCAGGTCGTGTCCCGGGTCCGCCATCGCCACGCTATGGAAATAACGCCAAATCGTGTTTTTTATTTCCTCTAAGTGGCAAAAAGAGCCACAAAGGTTTTGCCAAAGCGCGTCCTGTGGCACGGTTTTGCACGGTTGGCGAGCAAAAAACGGGCTGGAAGTCGTGTATCTCGTTTTTTATTGCTACTTTTGCATTTTGAAATTACAATACAAGAATGGACCATATACGGAATTTTTGCATCATAGCCCATATCGATCACGGCAAGAGCACCCTGGCCGACCGTCTGTTGGAGCGCACCAAGACCATCCAAGTCACGGAGGGTCAGATGTTGGACAACATGGATTTGGAGCGCGAGCGCGGCATCACCATCAAGAGCCACGCCATCCAGATGGAGTATGCGATGGAGGGAAAGAAATATTTGCTCAACCTGATAGACACGCCGGGCCACGTCGATTTCTCCTACGAGGTGTCGCGAAGCATTGCCGCCTGCGAGGGCGCGCTGCTCATCGTCGATGCCACACAGGGCGTGCAGGCGCAGACCATCAGCAATCTCTATATGGCCATCGACCACGACCTGGAGATCATCCCGGTCATCAACAAGATAGACATGCCCAACGCCATGCCCGAGGAGGTGGAGGACGAGATCGTCGATCTGCTCGGCTGCGAGCCCGGGGAGATCATCCGGGCCTCGGGCAAGACGGGAGAGGGCGTGGACGACATCCTCCGCGCCGTCGTGGACCGCATCCCCGCGCCGACGGGCGACAAGGAAGCGCCGCTGCAAGCCCTCATCTTCGACTCGGTCTTCAACTCCTTCCGCGGCATCATCACGCTGGTGAAGATCGATAACGGCGTGGTGCGCAAGGGCGACAAGGTGAAGTTTTTCAACACCGGCCAAGAGTATGACGCCGACGAGGTGGGCGTGCTGAAGATGGACATGGTGCCCAAGGCGCAGCTCTCCGCTGGCGAGGTGGGCTACATCATCAGCGGCATCAAGGACGCCAAGGAGGTGAAGGTGGGCGACACCGTCACCCACGTTGAGCGGCCCTGCGCCAAGGCCATCGAGGGATTCCAGGAGGTGAAGCCGATGGTCTTTGCCGGCGTATATCCCATCGACCCCAACGACTACGAGAACCTGCGCGCCTCGCTGGAGAAGCTCCAGCTCAACGACGCCTCGCTGACCTTCCTGCCCGAGAGCTCCCAGGCCCTCGGCTTCGGATTCCGCTGCGGATTCCTCGGACTGCTCCACATGGAGATCATCCAGGAGCGGCTGGACCGCGAGTTCAACATGGACGTGATCACGACCGTCCCCAACGTCAGCTACATGGTCTATGACAAGCAAGGAGAGGTGAAGGAGGTACACAACCCCTCGGGACTGCCCGACGCGACGATGATAGACCATATCGAGGAACCGTTTATCAAGGCCAGCATCATCACCTCCAGCCAGTTTATCGGCCCGATCATGAAGCTCTGCCTCGACAAGCGCGGCGAGCTCGTGAGCCAAAACTACGTCAGCGGCAACCGACTGGAGCTCGTCTTCATGATCCCGCTGGGCGAGATCGTCATCGACTTCTACGACAAGCTCAAGAGTATCTCCAAGGGCTACGCCTCGTTCGACTACCATATCGACTCGTTCCGCCCCTCGAAACTGGTCAAGCTCGACATCCTGCTCAACGGCGAGCCCGTCGATGCCCTCTCCACGCTGACCCACGAGAGCAACGCCGTGGCCTTTGGACGCAGGATGTGTGAGAAACTCAAGGAACTGATACCGCGCCAGCAGTTTGACATTGCCATCCAGGCGGCCATCGGAGCGAAGATCATCGCCCGCGAGACCGTGAAGCAGGTGCGCAAGGACGTGACGGCGAAGTGTTATGGCGGAGATATCAGCCGCAAGCGCAAGCTGCTCGAAAAGCAGAAGAAGGGCAAGAAGCGCATGAAGCAGGTCGGCAACGTGCAGGTGCCTCAGAAGGCGTTCCTGGCCGTGCTGAAATTGGACTAACCACCGGAGGAACATCCTTCGGCCAACAAGATATATAAAAAGGAGAAAAGAGGAGAGACGATGAGAGAACCGATAGCAACCCCCAGGGAGGTGGCCCGCGAGTTGGCCCGCAAGTACAGTACGATGACCCACGAGGAACTCGACGTGCTGGAAAGCGTGCTGGTGCCCATGAAGTTCAGCAAGGGCGAGATAATCCTAAGGGAGGGCGAGGTCTGCCGCAACATCTACTATGTGGAGCGCGGACTGATCCGCCAGTTCTACTTCAAGAACGGCAAGCAGATCACGGAGCACCTGGGGGTGGACCACACCATCTTCATGTGCATCGAGAGCCTGTTTCACGAAGAGCCCACCCATCTGCAGGTAGAGGCCCTGGAGGCCTCCTATATCTATGCGCTCCCCAAGCATCGCCTGGAGCAGGTGGCCCTCCACAACGTGAACATACAGATCCTCTTTCGCAAGATATTGGAGGAGAGCCTCGTGATCTCGCAGGTCATGGCCGACCTCGTGCGCTTCGAGACGGCACAGGAGCGCTACCGCAAGTTTTGCAAACTGGCGCCGCAGATCGTCCTCCGCGCACCCCTGGTCTATGTGGCCAGTTTTCTCCAGATGACGCCGGAGACGCTGAGCCGCGTACGCAGCAGTACCCTGCTCGACTAATATCGAGTAGGGGAGGGGTGCGCTCGCCACGGGCAGACGACCACCTTGCGCATGTACATTATAGTATGGTGAGAATAAGTATAATCATGACAAAATCATAAAAAGACATGAAACCGACATTACTTCTTTTGGCTGCCGGCATGGGTAGCCGCTACGGCGGGCTGAAGCAGCTCGACGGACTTGGACCCAATGGTGAGACCATCATGGATTACTCCATATATGACGCCATCCAGGCGGGATTTGGCAAGATCGTCTTCGTCATCAGAAAGGACTTCGAGGAGCAGTTTCGCGAGCAGGTCCTCTCCAAGTATGAGGGCCACATCCCCGCAGAGCTCGTTTTCCAGAGCCTCGACGCCCTCCCCGAGGGATTCACCACGCCCGAGGGCCGCGTGAAGCCGTGGGGCACCAACCACGCCGTACTGATGGCCAAGGACGTCATCAAGGAGCCGTTCTGCGTCATCAACTGCGACGACTTCTACAACCGCGACACCTTCATGGTCATCGGCAAGTATCTCTCCGAGCTTCCCGAGGGCAGCAAGAACCGCTATGCGATGGTGGGCTTCCGTGTGGGCAATACGCTCAGCGAGAACGGTACCGTCTCGCGTGGCATCTGCACGACCGACGCCGAGGGCAACCTGGCCACCGTCGTGGAGCGCACGAAGATCGAGCGCAGAGAGGGCGCCGTGCAGTATAAGGACGACGACGACCAGTGGGTGACGACACCCGACAACACGCCGGTCTCGATGAACGTATGGGGATTCACGCCCGACTATTTCGACTATAGCGAGGAGTATTTCAAGACGTTCCTCTCCGATCCGGAGAACATGGCCAACCTGAAGGCCGAGTTCTTTATCCCGCTGATGGTCAACAAGCTCATCAACGACGGTACGGCGGCTGTCAAGGTCCTCGATACCACCAGCCATTGGTTTGGCGTCACCTATCCTGCCGATCGTCAGGGCGTCGTGGATCGCATCCAGCGCCTCGTCGATGAGGGCGTCTATCCCGCCAAACTGTTCTAATCCGTATCACCAACCCATTTCTACATGGAAATCAACCTTCTGGACGACAGTCAGCTTGCTCTGTTGCGGCAGCTGACTGCCGATGCCAGCTTTGTGGTAGTCACAGTCCATAAGTCGCCCGACGGAGATGCCATTGGATCGATGTTGGCCTGGGCGCAGTATCTTCAGTCGCTGGGCAAGGAGGTCACCTGTGTGCTCCCCGATGCGGCCCCCGACTTCCTGATGTGGCTCCCAGGGTCTCAGACGCTCCTCCGCTACGACAAACACCCGGAGCGGGTGGAGGAAGCCTTCGACAAGGCCGACCTCGTCTGCTGTCTCGACTACAACGACCTCTCGCGCACGGGGGACATGGCGGACGTCATTGCCCAGTCGAAGGCGCCCCGACTGCTCATCGACCACCATGTGGGCCCGACCGTCGAGGCGGCGCTCTCCGTCTCCCATCCCGCGATGTCGAGCACGTCGGAACTCGTCTTCCGCCTGCTGTGGCAGTTGGGCGCCTACGACGAGATGACGCTGCAGATGGCGCAATGTATCTACTGCGGCATGATGACGGACACGGGGGCCTTCACCTACAACTCCAATGCGCCAGCCGTCTATCTCATCATCAGCCACCTGCTGGAGAAGGGCGTGGACAAAGACCGCGTCTATAACCGCGTCTATCACAACTATTCCCCTCAGGCCATTAAGTTCAGGTCCTATGTGATCTTCAAGAAACTGCGCGTCCTGCCGGCCTCCCATGCGGCCTACTACACCGTCACGCGCGACGAAATGCGACGTTTCCAGTTTGTCAGGGGCGACCTGGAGGGCGTGGTTAACATCCCGCAGAAGATCAAAAAACTCAAACTCTCCATCTCGCTGCGCGAGGACACCGAGAAGGACCAGGTCATACGCGTCAGCCTCCGTTCGGGCAATGGGTTCCACTGCCGCAAGATGGCGGAGGAGTTTTTCCACGGCGGAGGCCACGAAGACGCGGCAGGCGGACGCCTGGAGTGCTCCATCGAGGAAGCCGAGCAGGTGGTCCTCCGAGCCATCATGGCCTACAAGGAGCAGCTGCGATGACCCCTCGCGGGCCAGGATCATGGTCCGTAGGGCAGTCTTTAATGTCAAAAGTAGCTAAAAATGGGCGTCGTCTTATGGTGGAACAGACGATTTGCTATAACTTTGCAGTAAGATATTATTGAACGTAAAAGATTCCGATGAAGAAAACGCTTTTTCTCCTCCTCCCGCTCGCAGTTCTGCTCTTGTCGGCGTGCAGCAATGACGAGACCTATGCTGACCAGCGCAAGCGAGAGAACGGAGCCATCCGCCAGTATCTCAACGACAGCAGCGTGACGGTCATCTCCGAACGCCAGTTTTTCGATCAAGACACGATGACCGACGTGAGCAAGAACGAGTTTGTGCTGCTCGAGTCTTCGGGCATCTATCTCCAAATCGTAGAGAAGGGTTGCGGAGAGAAAATCAAGGATGGCGAGACGGCCACCGTGCTCTGCCGATTCACCGAGCGCAACCTCCTCACCGATAGCATCATCGCCACCAACAACATCCTCTATTTCAGCGCGCTGGTCGACAAGATGTCGGTCACGAACACCTCCGGCACCTTCACGGCCTCCTTCGACCCCACGTCGAGTGTGATGTATCAAGTCTATGGAAGAAGTTCCGGCAGCACGCAGGTGCCCAACGGATGGCTTTCCCCGCTGCCTTACATCAAGGTGGGTAGGCCGCTCTCGGCCGACGACCGCATCGCTCGCGTGCGCATCATCGTACCCTCCACCGAGGGCACCTATGCGGCCACGATGTCGGTCTATCCGTGTCTCTACGATATCACCTACGAGCGCGGAAGATAACATGCAATTACAAAACTAAAGAGAAAATATGACACTGATCAAATCCATTTCCGGCATCCGTGGAACCATCGGAGGCCCTACCGGCGATACGCTCAACCCGTTGGACATCGTCAAGTTTACCACGGCGTATGCCAAGTTTATCCGTCAGAGCGACCCGACGGGCAGCAACTGTATCGTGGTAGGCCGCGACGCGCGCATCTCGGGCGACATGGTCCGACTGGTGGTCTGCGGCACACTGATAGGAATGGGCTATGACGTGCTCGATATCGGGCTTGCCACGACCCCGACCACCGAACTGGCCGTCCGCATGAGCCATGCGGCAGGTGGCATCATCGTCACCGCCAGCCACAACCCGCGCCAGTGGGACGCGCTCAAGTTGCTCAACCACGAGGGCGAGTTCCTCACCAAAGACGACGGCAACGCCGTGCTCGCCATGGCGGAGAAGGAGGACTTCGACTATGCTGATGTCGATCATATAGGCACTTACCGCCAGGACGACAGTTTCGACGACCGCCACATCGAGGCCGTCCTCGCGCTCGATCTGGTCGATACGGAGGCCATCCGCAAGCGTGGATTCCGCGTCGTCGTCGATGCGATCAACTCCGTCGGCGGCGTCATCCTGCCGAAGCTCCTCGACCGACTGGGCGTCGGCTACACCATCCTCAATGGCGAGGCCAATGGCGACTTCGCCCACAATCCGGAGCCGCTGGAGAAGAATCTCGGAGGCATCATGGGCGAGGTGGCAGCAGGAGGCTATGACCTCGGCATCGTCGTCGATCCCGACGTCGATCGTCTCGCCTTCATCCAGGAGGACGGCAAGATGTATGGCGAGGAATATACGCTCGTCAGCGTGGCCGACTACATCCTCGACCACGTCAAGGGCGCAACCGTCTCCAACCTCAGTTCTACGCGCGCCCTGCGCGACGTCACCGAGCGCCATGGCTGCCAGTATTTTGCCTCTGCCGTCGGCGAGGTCAATGTCACCACCAAGATGAAGGAGGTGGGTGCAGTCATCGGTGGCGAGGGCAATGGTGGCGTCATCTATCCCGAGAGCCACTACGGTCGCGACGCCCTGGTCGGCATCGCCCTCTTCCTTAGTTCGCTGGCACAGAAGGGACTGACGTGCAGTGAGCTCCGCAAGACGTTCCCGACCTATTATATTGCCAAGAACCGCATCGACCTCACGCCCGACACCGATATGGATGCCATCCTGGGCAAGGTCAAGGAGCGCTTCGGATCGATGGACGACGTGCACGTCACGGATATTGATGGTGTGAAACTCGACTTCCCGACGAAGTGGGTCCACCTCCGCAAGAGCAATACTGAGCCCATCATGCGCGTCTATAGCGAGGCGGCCACGATGGAGGAGGCCGACGCCCTGGGCAAGGAGCTCATGGACGTGGTCTATGAAATGACGAAGTAGGAGAGGGTACTACCCCCTACAGCCTATATCTTTATGAGGCATCTGTCTGGCGTCAAGCGCCGGGCAGATGCCTTGTCCATAAACCTATTTTCCTATTCCAACGAGATCTTTTGCCCTATGGATCATTTGTTTCTGCTGCAGTTCGCATGCTTCCTGTTCATGCTGTTCAATGCCTTCACCCTCGCCGTCACCCGTCTCCAGACGCGATGGCTCAATCCGCGCTATGAGCGCGCACGATGGTTGATCTTTGTCGGCATCATGGGCTTGGCGGCGCACTATCTGATGCAGATGCGCTATGGTTTCAGGGCCGTTGACGACGCAGTGGGTGCCACGGTCAATGCCCTCGTCTATGCACCCTGTTTCTCGCTCATCTCGATGGGCATCTTCCATATCGAGGCCACCCATGTCCGCAGGAGGAGGGTCTATGTGGTCTGCGCGGCGATCAACCTGGCGATCTTCGCCTGTTTCTTCATCGGCTTCCTCCAGCATGGCGAAATGCGCATCGGGGCCTGGCTCTATGCTATGCTGGCCCTCTTTGCCGCCAATGTGGTCTATTGCATCGTCGTCATCGTCCGCGAGATCATCAAGCGCCGCCGTCTGCTGGAGACGATGGCGGGCGGCGACATCATGCCCTATGTACGCTACTCCCGCGCCAGCCTCCTCATCCTCTTCTTCCCCGCCGTGGTATCGCCCTTTGCCATCATCTCCACCAAGTTGCTTTACTTTTTTGCGCCCTTGGGGCTCATGGCTTTCCTCTTCTTCGTCCTGAGTTTCGTGGCCCTGGGCTACAGCTATCAGCCGAAGGAGTCGCTGCTCGACGAAGAGGCGGAGGGAAAGGTCAGCCCTGCTGCCGTAGTCGCTCAGCAGGAGAAGACGGTAGCACAACAGGCCGTTGCGCTCCATGGCGACGCGTGCCATGACGGCGCTGCCCATGATGGCGACAAGGCGAAGGAACAGCAAACTGCCACGTTGCTGCCAGAGGATCGAAGAAAGCAGATCCAGCAGCGACTGGACGAGTGGTGTGCGGCTCTGGGCTATAGGGATGGTGCGGTCAACCTGCTCTTGCTCTCCCATACCATCCATATCTCGAAGGACGACCTCACGCTCTTTTTCGATCAGTGTTTGAACACTACGTTCCGAATATGGCTGAGCGACATCCGCTTTGCGGCAGCCAAGAAGATGATGATCGAAAACCCTGAATATAGTAATGACATCATCTCCTCCGAATGTGGTTTTACTTCCCGCACCCACCTCTACCGCATCTTCAAGGCGCGTGAGGCGTGTACGCCGACCGTTTGGCGGGAGCGCTATTTGGCCAAAGCCCACGATTCGGACGCGTCTCTTTCGTAGCAGGGAGACGAGCCCTTTTCTCCGTATCTGAAGATTCCCTTTTCTGATATTTGACGGCTCTTTCCTTGGTTTCTTAAAATATGTAAACGTAACCTATCCTGGCTATGAACCATTGTCTCTTTGGTAGGAAAGAGACAACTATTTACCACCAAAGAGACACCTGAACAGGACAATGCGACACCCTGTCTCACTACTTTTTCCTACTTTTGTACTAATTTTGAAGGTCGGAAAGACCCGCACGTTGTGGAGGCTTAGTCCTCGTCGTGGGCGCCCGACGGACTAATCGTGAAGACAATAATCAAAAACAAGAAATAAAAGTATGAAGAAAAAAAAGTATCTCAAGCCCCAGGTTCACGTCGTACAGACTGAGCCGTGCATGGTGAACAACCTCTCGCAGGTAAGGATTTACAAAGGGCGCTTTCAGACTCGACAGGAACTGGAGGTCGCCGAATTTACCTTAGACGAGGACGGTTTCCTCTGGGGGGAATAGACAGCCTATTGCCCCTTCTTTCTATCACAATCAACGAATGGTGCCGTGGTGCACCCAAACTAAAACAAAAAATGACTATCAACATGATCAAGAAAATGACCCAATATCTATTGCAGCGCCGATGCACGCTCTCGCTCTTGCTGATGCTTATGCTCCTGCAGCCCGCGATGGCGCAGGCACAAACGCGAATAATGTATGCGAGATTGGACCGAGAGACTCAGACCCTCACGCTCTATTATGACACGAATTTCGTTGAAGGGAACGATCAAGGTATTTCCCATAGTCCCTTGTGGCAGCAATTAGATGAAAGAAAAAAAATAAAAAGCGTGGTCTTTGACGAGAGTTTCAAGGATGCACGGCCCAAAGATTGTGGAGCCTGGTTTTGGTCGTTCGAAGCTTTGACAACGATTGAGCACTTGGACTATTTGAACACGTCAGAGGTCGATGATATGCGATTAATGTTCTCCTCCTGTGCCAGCTTGGAAACACTTGATTTGTCTTCCTTTAATACGGAAAAGGTCAAATACATGTATGCTATGTTTGATGGCGCTAAGAATCTACGCTCAATCAAGTTGCCCAAAGGCTTCATAGGCAGCAGCGTGACTGATCTCAATGCAACGTTCAAAGGTTGCGAAAGTCTTACCGAACTCGATCTATCCGGTTCTAATTCTGAAAACGTGAAAGAGATGAATGAGATGTTCTATGGCTGTAGGGCGCTTTCCAAGCTCGATCTTACTGATTTTAAAACTGGACAAGTAACCACTATGGAGAATATGTTCTGCATTTGTAGCACGCTTGAAACCCTCGATGTCTCCAGTTTTAATACCGAAAACGTGACCAATATGCTAGGAATGTTCAATAATTGCTCGTCACTTCGGAGTCTCGATCTCCCTGGCTTTAATACTGCAAATGTGACGCAAATGTCATCAATGTTCAATAAATGCTCGTCACTTCGGAGTCTCGATCTCAGCAGTTTCAATACCAGAAAGGTGACTTACATGCAAAACATGTTTGAAGGATGTACTAACCTTGAAAGTATTGATTTAAGCAGTTTTGATACGGAGAACATGAAATCTATGACTGGGATGTTCTTCTCATGTACGAAGCTTGAAACGCTTGATCTCTCCTCGTTTGCAACGCCCAAAATGGTTTCCATGGTTAATGCGTTTAGTAATTGCAAAAACCTCAAGAAGATCTATGTCACTTCTGCATTTACTACAGATAAAGTAACCCTAGATTTTTCGATTTTTGCCGGATGTGTTAATCTGCCCAACTATAACCCTGATAAGACGGGTGTGGAAATGGCTCACACGGGAGCGGGAGGTTATCTCACGGCTGCTACTGCCAGTTGGGTGCGATGGGATGCGCCAACCGGCACGCTCTCCTTCCATCGCGGCGCCACGAAGCCTGCGGGCGACAACATCCTTGATTTGGGCTATGGAAATAATCCGAATTGGGACACCCATGCTGCAGAAATTCAGAAGGTTGTCTTCAAAGCTGGTTTCCGGGATGAAACCCACACGACGTGCTCCAATTGGTTTAATGGTTGTACGAATCTTACCAGCATAGAGGGTATCGAAAACCTCAACACGTCCAACGTCAAGAATATGTCAGGGATGTTTGCCCTGTGTTCGAACCTCGAAACGCTCGACCTTTCCCATTTCAACACAGAGAAAGTAACAACAATGGCCCAGATGTTCTATGGGTGCACAAAGCTCCATGATCTCAACATTTCAAGTTTTAATACGGAGAATGTGACATCCATGAACCAAATGTTTGGTGGCTGTTCAAGTTTGGATTCGCTTGACTTGTCCCATTTCAATGCGAAGGGAGTGTTATATCACGGCTTATACGCTATGTTCTCTGGTTGCAGTTCTCTTAAGTTTCTCGACGTGTCCAACTTCCCGGCTGATAAGCCCAGAATGCAGCTGGATGCTATGTTCAAGGGATGCAGTAGCCTTCAAATGCTTGATCTTTCCAGTTTCAACACCGGTATGGCAAATTCTGCTACCGATATGTTTGACGGATGCTCCGCGCTTAAAACTATCTATGTCAGCGATCATTTCGAAATCCCATATGGTGTCAAAAGTTCAAATATGTTCCGCGACTGCCATTTACTGAAAGGCGCTATCTCCTTCGAACCTACAAAGAAAGATGAAACTTACGCCAACTTCAAGTCGGGCTATCTTACCAAGAAGGTTGGCACGAATGGCAATGAGATCATTGGAGCCACAGGCAACCCACTCACCATCGACGCGCTGCCTTTGGATGACAGCAAGGCATACACGCTCTACGAAGACTGCGACGTGAACGCCGCTACCTACGAGCGCGAGGTAAAGTCTGAATGGGCAACGCTCTGTCTGCCCTATACCATCCATCCCAGTTCGGAGGACAACACCTGCTACTTCTATACCCTAAAGTCGGTAGGAGCGGAGAGTGTCGAGCTCGTGCGCGTGGAGGAAGGCGTGATAGAGGCAGGCCAGCCTGTCGTCGTTCGCAAAAAAAATGCTGAACAGACCAGCTTCCGCGTCGTGAGCGGTACGGCTACTCCCGATGAGAAGGCGAAGGCCGTGAGAAACCCCAAGACGGGGGAGAATGATCAGCAGAATGCAGCGAGTGGTCAGCAGAATGCTGAGAGTGGTGAACAGAATACAGAGAATGGTCCTCGTCTGATCGGTACGTTTGCGCCCATCGAACTCAAGGACGACTGCTATTTCATCGCCAAAGACCTGTTCCGCCTGGTCAGCGACTACAAGCCTGCTGCCAAGGGCGTGAAGATAGCTGCTTACCGCGCCTATATCCAGCCCGATGCTACGCAGAAGGGTGGATCCGCCCAGCTCACCATCGGCGTGGATGAAGGCACCAACCAGGTAGATGCCGCTACTCTCGTCGATCTGCTCAACGACACCGAGGCGGAATACTACGACGTGCAGGGCCGCCGCATCCCGCAGTTGCAGCGAGGTATCAACATCGTCAAGGTTGGCTCCAAGGTCATGAAGGTCTTCTGCCCCCGATAACTTCCCGTAGCGACTCGCCCCGCGTCTCGCCTTCTCGCTTCGCCTCCCGCGTGTCGCCGCCAACAACGCATACTTTTGTGTTGTCGTGCTTCTTTTGAAAGTCAAAAGAGGGTGCGTCAAAAACGAACGATCGTTTTGACACACCCTCTCTAACTATTTACATGGTGACTCGTCTCGCGGACGAGAAATTCATTTTAGTCTTCGTCCTTCTGCTCAGCCTCATGCTCGGCGATGAGCTTCTGCTGGATGTCGTTGGGCACCAGCTCGTAGCTTGCAAACTTCGTCGAGAAGCTGGCGCGTCCACCCGTGAGGGAGCTGAGCGCGATGCTGTAGTTGGAGAGTTCCTTCAAAGGAATCTTCGCCTGCAACTTCTGGTAGCCAGCCTCGCTGTCCATACCCATGATCATGGCGCGGCGGCCCTGCAGGTCGCTCATCACGTCGCCCATGTAGTCGGCCGGCACATAGACCTCCAGGTCGTAGATCGGCTCCAGGATCTTCGGACCAGCCTGCTTGAAGGCGTCGGAGAAGGCGTGGCGCGCGGCGAGCATGAAGGAGAGCTCGTTGCTATCCACCGGGTGCATCTTGCCATCATAGACGATCACGCGCACGTCGCGGGCATAGCTACCCGTCAGCGGACCGTGCTCCATGCAGTCCATGATACCCTTGAGGATGGCGGGCATGAAGCGTGCGTCGATGGCACCACCGACCACGGAGTTGATGAAGACGAGCTTGCCGCCCCACTCCAGGTCCACTTCTTCGCGGCCCTTGATGTTCATCTTGAACTCCTGACCGTTGATGTTGAACGTCGTCGGATCGGGCATGCCCTCGGCGTATGGCTCCACAATCAGGTGGACCTCGCCAAACTGTCCGGCACCACCCGACTGCTTCTTGTGGCGGTAGTCGGCGCGAGAGAGTTTCGTGATGGTCTCACGATACGGGATGCGCGGCTCCTCAAACTTCACGGCGAGTTTCTCGTTGTTCTCCATACGCCATTTCAGCGTGCGCAGGTGGAACTCTCCCTGTCCGTGAACGATCGTCTGGCCCAGTTCCTTGCTCTGCTCCACCACCCATGTCGGGTCCTCCTGGCGCATCTTGAGCAGGGCTGCCATCATCTTCTCCGTATCGCTCTCGTTGACGGCCTTGATGGCGCGTGAATACTTGGAGTTGGGATATTTGATGAAGTCGAAACGCTCCTCCGTACCCTTGCCGTTGAGCGTGTTGCCCGTCTTGACATCCTTCAGTTTCACGGTGCAGCCCAGGTCGCCCGCGTTGAGCTGATCCACGGGGATGCGGTTGGCACCCGCGCAGGCGAAGATCTGTCCGATGCGCTCCTTGCTGCCACGGTCGGCGTTGGTCAGGTCGTCGCCCGACTTGATCGATCCGCTCATCACTTTGAAGTAGCTCACCTCGCCGATATGCGGCTCCATACCCGTCTTGAAGAAGTAGATACTCTCCGGACCGTTGGAGTCGGGTGTCACCTCCTCACCACGCGTGTTGTGGACCTTCGGCATCTCGCTGACGAAGGGCACGACATTGCCCAGGAACTCCATCAGGCGCTGCACACCCATGTCCTTGTGGGCATCGACGCAGAACACCGGGAAGATGTTGCGCATCACCAGGCCCTTGCGGATACCCTCGCGCATCTCGTCCTCCGTGAGCGTCTCCTCCTCGAAGAACTTCTCCATCAGTGCCTCGTCATTTTCGGCGGCTGCCTCCACGAGCGCCTTGTGGAGCTCCATGGCCTTCTCCATCTCCTCGGCGGGAATCTCCTCGCGCTTCGGTGCGCCACCGTCCGGACCCCATGAGAGTTTCTTCATGATGAGCACGTCGATGATCTCGTGGAAGTCGGGACCCGTCTGGACGGGATATTGTATCTGCACACACTTCGGACCATAGATGTCCTTCATGCTTTGGATGAGTTGATCAAAGTCGCATTTGTCGCTGTCAAGCTGGTTGACGAGGAAGATGACCGGCTTGTGCAGCTTTTCGGTATATCGGAAGTTGTTCTGTGTGCCAACCTCCGGGCCATACTGGCCATTGATGAGTATGACGGCTTGGTCGGTGACGTTGAGGGCCGTGATGGCACCCCCCACAAAGTCGTCGCTACCCGGACAATCGATAATATTGAGCTTTTTGCCATTCCACTCTGCATGGAATACGGTGGGGAAGACCGAATAGCCGTACTCCTGCTCCACAGGGAAATAGTCGCTTACCGTATTCTTGGCTTCTACGGAGCCACGACGCTTGATGATACCAGCTTCGAAAAGCATACTCTCGGCAAGTGTGGTCTTGCCGCTACCCGCACTGCCAATCAAGGCAATGTTTTTAATCTCATTTGTCTGATATACTTTCATATCGGATAGATTTAAGCGATTAATAATATCGTTATTTACTTGTAGGGTAATTGAAAGAGGACAGGCATTTCTGTCATTTCGCCCACTAAATTAGGCATTTTTTTTGTAAAAGCCAAACAACGATGGCAAAAGTACTCTATTTTTTAAAATTAATTAGTACTTTTGCAAGTGAAATGACAGGATTATACATACATATACCATTTTGTGCCAGTCGTTGCGTCTATTGCGGATTTTATTCGACGACGCTACCCGCGCTGCGCGATGCCTACGTCGATGCCCTCTGCCAGGAACTGACGTTGCGGGCGGAGGAATTGCCTGCTGACGAGGCCATCACGACGATCTATCTCGGGGGTGGCACACCGAGTCAGCTCACAACGGATCAGCTCGACCGTCTCTTCTCCTATATATATAAGGTATATAGGCCGCAGCCTGTCGAGGTGACGATGGAGTGTAATCCTGACGACATTACCCCAGCGTTTGCGGATTGGATTGCCCAATCGCCCATCGACCGCATCTCGATGGGGGCGCAGACCTTCTCCGACGACCGCCTGCGCCTGCTTCGCCGTCGCCATACGGCTGCTGAGGTGCGACGGGCCACGACGCTGCTGCGCCAGGCGGGCATCTGCAATATCTCCATCGACCTGATGTTCGGATTTCCGGGCGAGACCCTCGCCGACTGGGAACAGGACATCGACGAGGCCCTCCGTCTCGGCGTGGAGCATATCTCGGCCTATAGTCTGATGTACGAGGAGGGGACGACGCTCCATCGCTGGCTCAGCGAGGGGCGCATTCAAGAGATCGACGACGACCTCTCGCTCCGCATGTACGACTGCCTGGTGGACCGGCTTACTGCTGCCGGCTACCGCCACTACGAGATCAGCAACTTTGCCTTGCCCCAGCGCGAGAGCCGCCACAACAGTAGCTATTGGCGCGACGTGCCCTATATGGGCCTTGGCGCCTCCGCCCATTCCTTCGACGGACGGCAGCGGTCATGGAATGTGGCAGACATCGAAACCTATATCGCGGCCATCGGTCGTGGTGAACGGCCCTGCACGGTGGAGGCCCTCGATCCCGACACCCACTATGAGGACGTGGTGCTGACGTCGCTGCGCACCGCAGAAGGTATTGATCTGGGCAAGATCCAGCGCGACTTCGGAAGCCAGCACCTCGACTTCCTCTTGGCTGCTGCCGACCAGGACTTGCGCCAGGGCTATCTCGTCCGCGAAGACGACCACCTGCGCCTCACTCGCCGGGGCATCTATCTGAGCGATGGTATCACAGCGCGCCTATTTGTATGATCGTTTTGTCTCACTGAACGATCGTTTCACCGATCTTTTGAATCACCGAACCAAGCAGAAACTTATGATAGAGAAAACTTTCGAGAAAAAATGGGCTGACAACCGTCAGCGCCTGTTGCAAGAAGACGAGGAGTATCAGCGCATCCTCCGCAGTTACCGCAAGCACAACTGGGCGGACGCATTGGTGGCGCCTGCCGCCCTCATCGGTAGCATGGAGTTTGTGGCGTGGCTGGGCGTTAAGTCGCAGGTGCTCAATTTTGTGATTTCCCTCGTCCTCGCCATTGTGTTTTTCTTTGTTTTTCTTTATTTCAAAGCTGTCAGGGTCAGTCGCAAGACGCTTGACGAGGTGGAGCAGCGCATCAAGGAGGAGTATCGTCAGAAAGTAGGAGGGTAGGGCATCCGTACGATGCGTCCACCAAGCAGCGGACGCATCGTGCCGATGTCTTTTCCCTTAGATGTCGAGATCCGGAGCCTTCTCCGCACCCTGCGCAGCCTCAAACTTCGTCATGCGCTGAAAGCCATACATACCCGCGAGGAGGTTGTTGGGGAAGCGGCGGATGGAGAGGTTGTAGCCCTGCACGCTCTCGTTGTAGCGGCGGCGTGCCTCGTTGATGCGGTTCTCCGTACCTTCTTCCTGCACCATCAGCGACTTGTAGTTTTCGCTGGCCTTCAGGTCGGGGTAGCGCTCCGAGACGGCGATGAGGCGGGAGAGTGCCTGCGTCACCTGGTTCTGTGCCTGCTCGAAGGCCTTGATCTTCTCGGGTGTGAGGTCGGCTGCGTCGAGGTGTATCTGTGTGGCCGCATTGCGTGCCTTCGTCACCTGCTCAAACGTCTCGCGCTCGTGCTTGGCATACGATTTCACGATTTTTGCCAGTTGCGGCATCATGTCGGCACGGCGCTGATAAGCCGCCTCCACATTGCTCCATGCCGTTGTCACCTCTTCTTGGTTGGACACCATGGAGTTGTAGCTGCTCACCAGCCACCCCACAATCATCAGGACTACCACGACGATAGACCCTACTTTCATTAGCTTCTTTGATTCCATATACTAATAGATTTCTGATAATAATTCTGTTGTTGTCTCCGTAGTCTTGGTGGACTTTGGCTTCCTTTTGGAGTGGGTCCCTGCTGTAGGCTTACCAGCCTCCGCCAGCACCACCTCCACCAAAACTGCCGCCTCCGAAGCTGCCGCCGGAGAATCCTCCGCCCCATCCGCTTCCGGAATCGTTGGTGTGGCCCGGGTTGCCCCAGATGATGAAGGGGCCGCCAGAGCGTCGGCTTCCTCCTCCACCGCCGCCACCCTTGCCGCGGTTGTCCCTGCGGTTGAGGATGACGAGGACGACGACGATGCAGATCACGGTGAAGAGGACGATTGCCAGTCCTGCGCCAGCGTCCTCGTCGGTGTTCTCCTGGATCCCTGTCGTCCCGGTCTTCAGTTTCTTATAGACCGCCTGGGCCGTGGCCAGTACGGCCTGTCCGGGCTCTCCGCGCTTCATGTTGGCCACGATGCAAGCCCGCCCGATGTCGTCACACTCTATGTCTGTCAGGTCTTTCTCCAGACCCTCTCCCGGTGCGATGAAGTATCGGCGGTCCTCCACGGCTACGACCACCACCAGTCCGCGGTTGGTCTTCTTGCTTCCCACTCCCTGGCGGTTGCCCAGGTCCTGTGCGAAGCGAAACGTGTCGCCGTTGCTCACGCGCTTTACGATGACGAACACCGACTCCACGCCACACTGCTTGTCGAGGCGCAGGAGATAGCTGTCGATAGAGTCGCGCTCCGCCTGCGAGAGGATCTCGTCGGGGTCGCAGACGTAGCGGCGCGCGTCGGTGAGGTGCACCATCGGGATGTCCTCTGCCTCCCACGTCTTTGCGTCCAGTCCCAGCACCGTCGCCAGTAGCATTATCAGCAATATCGCTTTCCTTGTTCTCATATCTATTATCACTGTCAGTCTTTTGGGGTTTCTGTTCCTACCGTTCGTTGCACTTCATCTGCGCATAGCCTACCAGCTGGTCCGTGCGTCCGCCGATCGGTCGGTAATAGACCAGTGCTTGGTAGCTGTTTTCTGTTTGGTAGAAGTTACCTTCTGTGGGGAGCAGGGCAGGGCGTCCTGCCTCGTCGATTATCAATAGTTGATAGTTGTAATAACCCAGTTTTAGCGGCACGTTGCATTCATAGCTCTGTGTCTCGGCATGATATTCCATCCTGTATTGTGGCAGGAAGCGGTCCTGCGTGAAGTTGCCGTTCAGATAGACTGCCTCCTGAAAGGGCTTCTCGCAGCGGTAGCGGAAGTGTACCAGCAGGTAGTCGCTCTCCGTATTGGCATGGTAGTTGTCTGAGTTGCGGATCACGAAGGCGCCGTCTGCGTCGGGGTCGTATATGTAGTTGGGTCGTGGCTCTCCCGTCCAGGGGTAGGCATGATACTGCGTGCCGTCCCAGTCGATGCGATCTACTCCCATGGCTGCCACGTCGGTCGAGAGGATCTCAAACTTCCGATACTCATTGCCTGCCCAGAAGAGGTAGTCGCCGCAGTGGCTCCACCTCAGTCCGTCGGCCATCGTGTATTGCGGGCGAGCATTCCAGCGGGCGTCGTCCCAGCGCTGGTTTTGGAGCACCACGGTGGTGAGCTGCCGCTGTGGGTCCGTCACCCGATAGCCTCCATAGCCCACCTCCATCTCCACCTGCTGGTGGTGCTGGTTGATGGTTGCGTCCGTATTGGTCAGCACCTTTAGCCCCACGCCCATCTGTGCCTCGGCCGGCTCCGTCACCATAAAGGCAATGCGTGCCACCTCGCGGTCGTCGTCGTTCTCGTCGTAGATAGTCAGCAGGTAGTTGCCCGACCGCTTCATCGCACACTGTCCGTTGGGCAGCGTCAGTCGATAGTGGGTGTAGAGCGTGTTGGTGAGGATGCTCTCCTGCACGTCGTCGATGGTGTTGCCCGAGGCGAAGCCGTCGCAGTAGTCGCTCTCGAAGAGTGCTTCCGAAGGCTTCCAGTTGGCCTCGCAATGCGTCAGCCGGTAGGCGTAGCGGTGGTATTCGTGTGTGAGGTCGTCGAAACTGACGGACAGTTGCCCCCCACGGAGGCCGATGATGGGCATCCGTCTCCAGTCGTTGTCGGCAATGACCTGCAGCGACCGAATGTTGGGATCGAGGATTTCGTGGCGCTGGGCCATGGCGGCTATGTTGCCGAGGGTCAGCGCGGAAAGCCCGAGGGCCAGTCGCTTAGCAATGTTCATCCATCAACTGGTTGAAGAAATGGTCCAGGTCCTCGTCCAGTCCGTCCATCAGGTCGCCGCCCACGATGATCGTGTCGTCGTCCACGACGTAGAGCTCTGCGATGCTGTCCTTGTCGTCATCTTCGAGCACATAGCTGTAGGGCTTCATCACGCCAAGACCTTCCACCACCTGCCTCATCGCCGTCATCTGCTGGCGGAGCTGACTGGTCACCTTGTCGTAGAAGTCCTCCTCCTTGTTGTCTATCCAAGGCTCAACGACACAACGGGTTATTTCGTTCTCGTCGTCATCGAACGCCATCACGTCGCCGCTTTCCTGCGACACTCTGACGTGAATGTCGCTCATCAGCGACGGTTCGTCACATGAGGGTAACTTTTGGGCAATCTTGTTGAAAAACCGCTCCAACGACTGTTTTGTCTGCTCTGTAGCTGTCATGGTTTTGCTTTCTTATTCTTGGGTTATGCTGTGTATAGCATATCTTACCGCAAAGATAGCCACAAAATCCGAGATTGAAGCCAATAAAAACATTATTTTTTGGGTATTTCTGTTTTTTAACCCAAAACGGCTTCATCCGAAATGAACGACCCGCTTGTTATGGTCGTTTCATTGTGCCCTGCTCTAAGGAAAAGTTTCTATCACACGCTTCACCATGTACCCACCACGTATCGTCCTCCCTTCCAGCATATATCGACCTCATATTGT
>OGKO01000801.1_pt1 | contig 21647 bp, 18 predicted proteins | sample 1572451 | NCBI WGS metagenome assembly OGKO01 (sample SAMEA2582089, study PRJEB24529) | metagenome | biome: Human gut stool | place: China | collected 2011 | reverse complement strand
ACATTGGACATCTTTGCAGTGTAATGATACTGCGTCATTTCCAACGTTGCGGACATAAGCCAATGGCATTGATTGGTGGTGCTACGGGTATGATTGGTGACCCTTCCGGCAAGTCGGCAGAGCGCAATCTGCTCACAGAAGAGATTCTGCAACGCAACATGGATGGTATGAAGAAGCAGTTGAGCAAGTTCCTGGATTTTGAATCAGATGCTCCCAACCGTGCAGAACTGGTGAACAACTACGACTGGATGAAGAACTTCACATTCCTTGACTTTGCTCGCGAAGTAGGTAAGCATATCACCGTAAACTATATGATGGCGAAAGATTCTGTAAAGAAGCGCCTGAATGGTGAAGCTCGTGACGGTTTGTCTTTCACTGAGTTTACTTATCAGTTATTACAAGGTTATGACTTCCTGCATCTGTATGAAACCAAAGGTTGCAAACTGCAAATGGGCGGTTCCGATCAATGGGGTAACATTACAACAGGTGCCGAGTTAATTCGTCGTACAAACGGTGGTGAGGTATTTGCACTGACCAGTCCTCTGATTACGAAGGCTGACGGCGGTAAGTTCGGTAAGACTGAGTCCGGTAACATCTGGCTTGATCCTCGCTATACTTCTCCGTATAAATTCTATCAATTCTGGTTGAATGTGAGCGATGCTGATGCTGCACGTTACATTAAGATATTTACTTCTTTGAGCAAAGAAGAAATAGATGCTCTGATAGTAGAACATGAAGCTGCACCGCATCTGCGTATTCTTCAGAAGCGTCTGGCAAAAGAAGTGACTATTATGGTTCATTCTGAAGAAGATTATAATGCAGCAGTAGATGCATCCAATATATTATTCGGTAATGCAACTTCTGATGCTTTGAAGAAATTGGATGAAGATACTCTGTTGGCTGTATTCGAAGGTGTGCCTCAGTTCGAAGTGTCTAAGGATGCTGTGGCGGCTGGAGTGAAAGCAGTCGATCTGTTCACTGAGAACGCGGCTATCTTTGCTTCCAAAGGTGAGATGCGTAAACTGGTGCAGGGTGGTGGTGTTTCTCTTAACAAAGAGAAGCTGGAAGCCTTTGACCAAGTGATTACTTCTGCTGATCTTTTGGATGAAAAATACCTGCTTGTACAGCGCGGGAAGAAGAATTACTATCTGATTATTGCCAAATAAACGGTTAATTAGTAACAGATATGAAAAAATGCCCCGAAATATTTGGATATTTCGGGGCATACTTCTATCTTTGCACCGCTTTTTAACAGAAAGCGCATAAGTTTGGACTATGGTGTAATGGTAGCACAACAGGTTTTGGTTCTGTTTGTCCAAGTTCGAATCTTGGTAGTCCAACCAAAGAAGGCCTTGAAAGAGAAATCTTTCGGGGCTTTTTATTTAGAATTACTCTGATGGCTCTCTCTATTGTATTATTTTCTGTTAAAGATTTCCTATTTTTATCCATTTGAACAATAATACTACATAATTGGGACAAAAACACAATGTTTCTCCGTTTTCTTTTGCTACATTTGCATCGTGTACGTAAACGAAGTATGCCAATAACCGATTATTATAAACTTTAAAACGTAATAGGATTATGAAAACGAACTATGAAATTCGCTATGCAGCGCATCCCGAAGATGCAAAAAGTTACGATACCAAACGCATCCGTCGTGATTTCCTCATTGAGAAAGTATTTTCTGCTAACGAAGTAAATATGGTATATTCCATGTACGACCGTATGGTTGTGGGTGGTGCAATGCCGGTAGGCGAAGTGTTGAAGCTGGAAGCTATCGATCCGCTGAAAGCTCCGTTCTTCCTGACTCGTCGTGAAATGGGTATCTATAACGTAGGTGGTCCTGGTGTAGTAAAAGCCGGAGACGCTGTATTCGAATTGAATTATAAAGAAGCTCTTTATTTGGGCTCAGGTGACCGTGAAGTGACCTTTGAAAGCAAGGACGAAAAGAATCCTGCTAAATTCTATTTCAACTCACTGACTGCTCACCGTAACTATCCTGATAAGAAAGTGACGAAAGCTGATGCAGTAGTTGCTGAAATGGGTAGCTTGGAAGGTTCCAACCACCGTAATATTAATAAGATGTTGGTTAATCAGGTATTGCCGACCTGCCAGTTACAGATGGGTATGACAGAACTTGCTCCGGGTAGTGTATGGAATACAATGCCGGCACACGTTCATAGCCGTCGTATGGAAGCTTATTTCTATTTTGAAGTGCCCGAAGACCATGCAGTTTGCCATTTCATGGGTGAAGTTGATGAAACTCGCCATGTATGGATGAAGGGCGATCAGGCTGTATTGTCTCCTGAATGGTCTATTCACTCTGCTGCCGCTACTCACAACTATACCTTTATTTGGGGTATGGGCGGTGAAAACCTGGATTATGGAGATCAGGATTTCTCTTTGATTACCGACCTGAAGTAATATATTGAGTAAATCACGACTCTGAATCGTAAATTAGAAACAAATAACTATTAAACCTAAGTAAATAAATTATGGTAAACTTTTCATTAGAAGGCAAAGTAGCACTTGTAACCGGTGCTTCTTATGGAATTGGTTTCGCTTTGGCAACTGCTTACGCACAAGCCGGTGCCAAAATCGTGTTCAACGACATTAAACAAGAATTAGTAGACAAAGGTTTGGCTGCTTACAAAGCTGAAGGTATCGACGCTAAAGGTTATGTATGCGACGTAACGAATGAAGAGCAGGTGAATGCTATGGTTGCCCAGATTGAGAAAGAAGTGGGCGTGATTGATATTCTGGTAAACAACGCAGGTATCATCAAGCGTATTCCGATGCACGAAATGTCTGCTGCTGAATTCCGTCAGGTGATCGATGTAGACTTGAATGCTCCGTTTATCGTATCAAAAGCCGTTATTCCTTCTATGATAAAGAAAGGTCACGGCAAGATTATCAACATCTGCTCTATGATGAGTGAATTGGGTCGTGAGACCGTGTCTGCTTATGCTGCTGCCAAGGGTGGATTGAAGATGCTGACTCGTAACATCGCTTCCGAGTACGGTGAATACAACATCCAGTGTAATGGTATTGGTCCGGGTTACATTGCTACTCCGCAGACTGCACCGCTTCGCGAACCGCAAGCTGACGGTTCACGTCATCCGTTCGATGCATTTATCGTTGCTAAGACTCCGGCTGCACGTTGGGGTACTCCTGAAGATTTGATGGGTCCTGCCGTATTCCTGGCTTCCGACGCTTCTGACTTCGTAAACGGTCACGTACTCTACGTTGACGGTGGTATCCTGGCTTACATTGGCAAACAGCCTAAATAAGTATATGAATAGATAATGGGAAATGGATAATTGATGCTGTCAGTTATCCATTTTTCCCATTATTTATATCTTTATTATCCGTTTTCAATTATCAATTGATTAAGCAATATGAAAAAGTTATTCCTTTTACTGGCAACAGCATTTGTATGTTTTGCCTGCACCAACACTAAGGATGTGGTTACTGTAACGGTAAGTAATCCTTTAGCAATGGAGCGTTCCAATGAAATGGTTGAAGTGGCTATGAGTGATATCTCTAACCAACTGAAACTGGCTGACACAGCTCAGATTGTAGTTCTGAATGCTGACGGACAACAGGTCCCCTATCAGATTACTTACGATGAAAAAGTAATTTTTCCTGCAAGCGTAGCTGCGAATGGCACAGCTGTCTATACTATTCAGGCAGGTACACCTGAGAATTTCGCTGTAAAGGCTTGTGGTAGATATTATCCTGAACGTGTGGATGACGTAGCTTGGGAAAACGACTTGGTTGCTTTCCGTACCTATGGTCCTGCTTTGCAAAAGAGTGGTGAACGTGCCTTCGGTTATGATGTTTGGACAAAGTACAATACTACTGAACCAGTTGTAGAAGCTCGTTATGCAAGCGAATTGAACCCGGAGACCAAAGCTAAGATTGCTGAACTGAAGAAGACTGACCCGAAAGCTGCACAGGAATTGTATAAATCAGTTTCTTATCACGTAGATCATGGAAACGGCCTGGACTGTTATAAAGTAGGTCCTACACTGGGTGGTGGTACTGCTGCTCTGATGCCCGATGGTGAAATCGTATATCCTTATTGCTATGCAACACAGGATATTCTGGACAATGGTCCGTTGCGTTTCACTGTGAAGCTGGTATATAATCCGCTGAACATCAAGGGGGACTCTACAGTAGTTGAAACACGTGTTATTACGTTAGATGCAGGTTCTCATTTGAATAAAACAGTTGTGGTTTATGATAACCTGAAAGAAACTACTCCGGTAGTTGCTGGTATCGTATTGCACGAACCGGATGGTGCTGTAGTAGCTGATGCTGCTAACGGTTATATCACCTATGTAGATCCTACAGATAATGTGAATAACAACAACGGTAAGATTTTTGTAGGTGCTGCTTTCCCGGCTACTGTAAAAGAAGCTAAATCATTGCTTTTCCCTGAAAAGGAGAAGAATGAACTGCGTGGTGGTGCCGATGGTCATGTACTGGCTATCAGCGATTACGAGCCGGGTTCAGAATATGTTTACTACTGGGGTGCAGCTTGGGACAAGGCTGACATCAAGACTCCGGAAGCATGGAATGCATATATGGCAAATTATGCTCAGCAAGTACGCAATCCGTTGACGGTGACAATTAAGTAATCGGATACTGTATAGAGAATAAAAATGAGAGTGTGTCAAAACTGAATAAAAGAACGCAAATTACACAAATTACGCAAATAACCAATCAGATAAGCTCTGATTATCAGAAGTCTAAAAAAAATATTATTTGTGTAATTTGTGTTCTAATCCTATTTTGACACACCTTCATTTCTTATATAACTATGTAATTGGGATTACAATAACTTAAACTCGTACCCTTCTTCTTCCAGAAAATCAAGTGTCCGTGGCAATGCATATTGCAGGTTTCCGTTATTCCAGGATTTTAATGAATCATGGAAAGTGATAATAGAGCCATTTCTTGCATATCTCATCACATTGGCAAGTACTTGCGGACCACGTAACTTCTTACTGTAATCACGGGTTACCAAATCCCACATTACGATTTTATAGCGTCTTTTTAATACGAAATATTGCCCCCAACGCATATGCCCGTGTGGTGGGCGGAAGAGGTCTGTTTTCATTAGTTCGTTTGCTTTGTCTGTATTGGCAAGGTAATTATCAGACAAATACTCAAATCCGCGAATATGATTGAAAGTATGGTTGCCAATGCGGTGTCCTCGGTCTATTACCATCTGAAATACATCAGGATGCTTACGTATATTGTCTCCCACCATGAAGAAGGTGGCTTTAATATTGTGTTTATCCAATAATTCAAGTACCCAAGGGGTTACTTCGGGAATAGGGCCATCATCAAAAGTCAGGTAGACGGCTTTTTCGTTCGGATCCATTCGCCAGATGGCACCGGGATATAACTTTCGGACAAACTCAGGAGGTTGTTCTATAAACACGATTGTTAGTAGTTAGCGGTTAGTAGTTAGGGATTTATATGATTAGTGATTAGCGATTAGCAGTGGGGGGCTACAGTCGCTAATCACTAATCACTATCTGCTAATAACTTTATTTCATCCGGTCAACACACATTTGATATAGCTCGTTCAGCTTGCTGTCGTATACAGGAGCCAATTCTGAGTTATACTTCTGCATGAGCTTAACTTCTGTGCTGAGGATAGGCAATTGATAGTCAACAACTTCATGGCTGGACATTGCAAAGCGTTGGTCATCCAGGCTCAGATACCATGTGAGGTATTCCACAGCTTTATCGGCAAGTGCCTTCATGATGTTGTCGCCTTTCTCTTTTTCACCCAACTGATAGTATGCTTCTGCCATTTGCATAGCACCGTTTTGCCAGTCATAAGGTACATTATAGGCAGGAATCATCTTCTCGGCGTACTCCAAGGCTGCTTTGGCCTTATCCGTCTTGCCTTCGCGTATCAACTGGCCAATGAGTTGCGAGAAGATACGGCGGTGAGAATAACACATACGCATAGCATTCTCATCAATATAGATACCTTCCTTGTCGATGCCACCGAATTTGAACTTGTTCATCAGGTTGTCGTACATCTTTTCGCTATCCAATTTGACACCTGTCTTTTCAGTGTCAAACGGAGTGAAGCGATAAGTCAGACCTTCCTGAACGAAGTGGTTGCCCATACCAAGGTGGTTTTCCGTACCTACGCTGACTGCCATATAGATAGGACGTTCCCAATTGGCTTCAGCCAGCATTTCAAGCATCATCAGTTCGCTCTTATAGAGGGCACGTTTACCTTTCAGTGAAATGTGCATATAGTCGGGGATACTGTCACCCGGTATCATCATACCACTGCGGCGTACAGCTTCCTTGTCTACCTTCATCACGATGCTGTCTGTAGGAATCACCTTAAGGTCATCATTCTTGCTGCGTACCCAGTATTTCAGGATGTTCTGAAGTTCGTACGGATTTTCTCCGAATTCTTTCTTCACATTCACCAATGCTTCAGGATTACCGTTCAGTGCCTGCTTTTCAGCCTCAGCATAGAGGGCGTCGATGCTCTTTTTATAATCAGGCTGTACAGAGATGTATTCATTGGTCCCTTCTACATACTCCATACGGTCCCAAGTGATGGGCAGCGACGGAGAGTCGTAGGCAGGACGTTTCATCTGGTCGATGTACCAGTCCGTTTGCAAGTAGCTGAGGTTACAGGTACGTGCATCGGTACGGAAACCTTCTGTCTCCTGATTGTACCATAGGGGGAATGTATCGTTATCACCGTTAGTGAAGATAATCGGATTGCCGGTTTCTTGCAGAGACATCAGGTAGTTCTGGCCAAAGTCACGTGCCAGGTAACGATCGCTGCGATCGTGGTCATCCCATGTCTGGCTTGCCATCTGTATGGGGACAAGCAGGCAGGCAACAGATACCAGTGTTGCGGCGGGAAGTTCTTTCATCTTGGCATAATGCTGCAACAGACGGACAATACCTGCCACACCCATACCTATCCAGATGGCAAAGGCATAGAACGACCCGGCATATGCATAGTCACGTTCACGCGGCTGACTCGGTGTCTGGTTCAGGTAGAGCACAATGGCGATACCCGTCATAAAGAATAGGAAGAACACCACCCAGAATTGCTGGATGCCCTTTTGACCACGGTATGCCTGCCATAACAGACCAATGATACCGAGCAACAAAGGCAGACAGTAGAAGACGTTGTGTCCCTTATTGTTTTGCAACTCCTGTGGCAACAGGCTTTGATCGCCTACCAGGAAGTTATCGATGAACGGAATACCTGTGATCCAGTTACCGTGTTCTATTTCTCCACTACCCTGCAGATCGTTCTGGCGTCCGGCAAAGTTCCACATGAAATAGCGCCAGTACATCCAGTTGAGCTGATAGGTGAAGAAGAACTTGATATTTTCCCACTGTGTGGGCATATTCACCATCACCATTTGTCCGCATTGGTCGTAAGGAATGTCATTACCTTTTATGTCTACCCAAGCTTGATATTCCCTGGCGTACTGACTGCTGTACATGCGCGGGAAAAGCATGTTCTGGGCATATTCGTATTCAATACGTCCGGGAATTTCGATATAGCTATCCTTTTCATCGGGCGTAGCTTTTTCTTTGCGGATAAATTTGGTACCACTATATGAAACGCGCGGTTCGCAATAACCGTCTTTCACATCAAGGGCAACTTTAGAAGAGAATGCTTGTCCGTAGAACAACGGACGGGTTCCGTATTGTTCGCGTCCCAGATATTCACCCAGCGTGAAGATATCTTCAGGTGAGTTCTGGTCCATCGGCGTATTGGCTGTAGAGCGGATCACGATGATGGCATAAGAAGAATATCCGATGACGATCATCATTGTACAAAGCAATGATGTGTTCAGCGTACGCGCGGAAATGCGATATTTCTCTTTCATGCTTGCCTGCATCTTCGGACTGAGATAGAAGAACAGGAAAGCGATAACTATAATACCTATTACTACAGCACTTGTTCCGTGTCCGTAGAATGGGATACCCAACAGGGCGATAGTCAACACGAAGGAGATGGCCATGCGCATCTTGTTTTTCTCCGTGTAGCTTTCGTATATACCCCAGATAATGGAGCCTGCCAGCACAATGATATAAACCATTACACCACTGTTGAAGGACATTCCTAACGTATTTACGAAGAACAGTTCGAACCAGCCGCCTACTTTTACAATACCCGGTACCATACCATAGAGTACGACAGCTACTAAAATGCCGGAAGCAAGTAATGCCAGCAATGAGCCTTTGGCATTTGCATTTGGCACTTTCTTGTAGTAGTAAACCAGCACGATGGCGGGTAAACAAAGCAAGTTCAGCAAGTGTACACCAATACTCAATCCGGTCAGATATGCGATCAGGATAAGCCAACGGTCGCTGTGCGGTTCGTTAGCTACATCTTCCCATTTCAGTATCAGCCAGAATACAACGGCTGTGAAGAGAGAAGAGAATGCATAAACTTCACCTTCAACGGCACTGAACCAGAAAGTATCACTGAATGTATATGCCAGTGCACCTACCAGACCGCTACCCATGATGGTAATCAACTGTCCTTTAGTAATATTATTTTCATCTGTAGCCACAAGTTTGCGTACCAGATGCGTGATGCTCCAGAACAGGAACAGGATACAAGCACCACTCATCAGTGCACTCATATAATTCACCATTTTAGCAACGGTGCTCGGGTCTGAAGCAAATTGTGAAAAGAGGTTAGCTACCAGCATGAAGAAAGGTGCTCCGGGTGGGTGTCCTACTTCCAGTTTGTAGCCGGTAGTGATAAACTCCGGGCAGTCCCAAAAGCTTGCAGTCGGTTCTATAGTCATGCAGTAGACCGTGGCTGCAATGATGAAAGTAATCCAACCTACGAGGTTGTTTACGGTTCTGTACTGTTTCATTCGGAAATAATTCGTTATGTTTTTAAGTTATATCTCTGTATTTTAGCGTACACGGGCGCAAATATAGTGATTTAACTGCTAAAACTGTGGAGGTAAGGCATATTTATTAGGATAGGTTAAAAGATATACATTGATTTTTTGTAGAGAAAAGTTTCAAGAGTTACAACATCCACATCCATCTCCGTGCTTATGTTCCGCCAATATGCGATGCGGCAGAGCTCCATGTCCCAGCAGTTCTATCGGGCAATTGAAGTTCCGTTCCAGCCATTCTTCGCTTACACCCGTGTCGGGATGGTAGTCCAGCGTCTCATTCACGCAAGCGATGGATTTCACCTGTTGCAGTACTGTGCCGATGTCATGGCTAACAAGAATGATGGCGCAATCATGGTTAATTTCAGCCAGCAATTCGTAAAGCCGGGCTTCGAAGCGCTTGTCTATATACGTACTGGGTTCGTCGAGGACAACAAGTGCCGGATCGGAAATGATGGCACGTCCCAGTAGGGCACGTTGCAATTGTCCGCCACTCAATGCACCGATAGCACGTTTTTCCAGACCTTCCAATCCCATGCGGGCAATCACTTGCCGGGCTTTTTCCCGATGCGTCGCAGTGAAGCGTGAAATCAGTGACTTTTGTGAACTGAGTCCTGAAAGAATCACTTCTTCCACTGTTATAGGAAATTTACGGTCAATGCTATTGTATTGAGGCAAATACCCCATTTTTAGAACGGAGCGATTGGTAGTCAGTGCCGGGCGTTGCGCTGTGCCTCTCTGCTTGTCACTTGCCACGGATCGCTTATCACTATATAAAATTTCTCCTGTTGTAGGTTTCAGCAGGCCAAGAATACACTTGATGAGCGTTGTTTTTCCGCCACCGTTGGGGCCGATGATGCCCAGAAAATCCCGGTCGTAAACGGTGAGGTTTACATTACGCAGCACTGTACGGCTATCATAACCGGCGCTGAGATTTTTTATTTCGATAAGGGGCGTACTCATTTCTTTACTCTATTTTACAGTCTCCGATTACTTCTTAACGACCAGTTCCCTGGCAATGTTCAACATCTCTTCTTCCCAATCGTAAGAAAGCGGATTGATAGGAACTACCTTCGTACCTGTTTGTTTAGCTATGATTTCTGCATTGCGGCGGTCGAATTCAGGTTGTACGAAGATGACGCGTACCTTTTCCTCCTTGCAGGTATCTATCAGGTTTTTGAGATGGGAGGGAGAGGGCTCTTTTCCATCTTCTTCAATAGAAATCTGATGTAAACCGTAGTCGCGTGCAAAGTAGGACAATGCCGGATGATAAATCATAAAGGCACGGTCCGCATTGGGGGCAGAGAGCATGTGGCAGATAAGGCTGTCGGTATGTTCTATCTGATTACAGAGGTTTTTATAACGCTCCATGTAAGTTTCTTCATTATTCTTGTCGATGGTGCACAGGGCGTTTACAATATTTCCGGCAATAATTTGCGCGTTGTAAGCGGAACTCCAGATATGTGGTTCTACACCGAGGATGTGGTGTTCATCTTCCTGGATAGAATCGTGGGCATGCGCTTCGTCGTCGCCGTGATGGTGGTGGACGTGAGAGGAATCAAAAATCAAATCGATACCGCGGGAAGTATCGAAAAACTGCAAATGCGGCGCGTTATCTGTCAGCTTATCCATCCAGGTTTGTTCAAAACCGATATAACCGATGCGGAAGTAAGCTTTACTCTTGGCAAGATCGACAAGTTGTTGCGGAGTAGGATCGTACGTTTCCGGACTGCTACCTTTGGGTACCATGCTGACAACGTTGAAGTTATCTCCTGCAATGGCTTCGGTGAAGTAGCGTAACGGTTCGATGGTAACAGTGATGACGGGTTTATCGTCTTCATTCTTATTTTGAACGCTGTTGTTCTTGCAAGACATGGCAAGCAAAGCAGCGAGGATGTACAGGAATGTTCGTTTCATTTCTTTATTATATTTATGGTTTCCAATATTCGTTATAACTTAGTTGTTTGTTCTCTTGGTTGCTCTCAGTATTTCCCGTTTTCCACCCGGAGGCCCCGGAAGGCGCTCCACAAGAAAGCCGACAGCTTGCAACATACGGCGGATAACACCTTTGGCGCAATACGTCGTTAATATGCCCCCTGTATTCATAGATACGTAAAGTGAGTGAAATAGCTGCTCGTTCCACATTTCAGGTTGCTTTTCGGGGGCGAAGGCATCGAAATAAACGAGATCAGGATTTAGTGATAAGGTGTTAGTGTTTGCATCTGCCTGTACTTTTCGCAGAGTGAAGTACGTGGATATTTTCACATCCTCTTCCCACGGTGCAGTATGTAATTGCTTAAATAACGGGTTGTCACTATATCCCAATGCATCAACTTCTTCCCAAGTAAGAGGATAAAGTTCAATACCGGTATAGTGTACGGGACGCTTTTCTTGTTCGGCAGCTTCCAGTGTAAGCAGGGCATTCAGCCCGGTACCGAAACCTATTTCCAGAACATGCGGCTGGGGTGCGGCCGAAGCTTTCAACCCCATATCTATAAAGATGTGTTGCGACTCTGTACGCGCTCCTTTCACCGAATGGTAATGTTCATTCAGTTCCGGTACAAACAGCGTTGCACTTCCATCTTCCGTATGTTCTATAATTCGTTTCATAACTCTTAAAACATTGATATTACTCCTTGCAATGCCAACAGCATCAGGATGTATCGTACCAGCTTTCCGGCAAACATGGATGAGGTAGTCAACCATACATTGCTACGCATGAAACCCAGCGCAATGGCTATTGCCTCGCCCACAAAAGGCAGGAATGCAAAGAAAGCCATCAGAGCACCTTTTCCTTGCAGGAAAGCTTGCATCTTGTCTACTTTCTCCTTTTTTACTTTAAAATATTTCTCTATCCAGTCTATCTTACCCAAACGCCCCATGTAGTAGCACGTCATACCGCCTATTGTGTTCCCCAATGTAGCAGAGAGGACACATATGGCAGGATTCAACCCCACTTTTACCAGTGCTATCATTACCAGTTCCGAACTGAACGGAATGATGCTTCCCGCCAGTAAAGCGGAGATGAAAAGGCCGAAATAGCCCCAGTCTATCAGGAGTTGAACCAGTGAACCTACAAAAGCGTCCATATATTAAATCCGAATAAAAGTATAAGCCCTGCGAGAGCACAAATGAAAAACACATTGGAAGCCCGACTGTTCGTCAGCACCACGAAATGTCCTGTCAGGATACTGACACCTATCAGCAGCAGAGGCAGGAGATGAACCGTCAAAACCGGTTGCAACAGGATATAGACAAAGATGCAGAAACTCAGAAAAATAAGAAAATGCAGATAACTGCGGGTACGTATCTTATCTTCGTAACCTGCCACCAGACAGTGGATGGAACTGACCAGGTATAATACGAACAGATAGCCCAATGTAGCTATTTCCCACAAGGGGAAGTCCCATAGATTGATAGGGTGGAATGTTGCCAGTTCGATGAAAGGCTGGTAAAATAAGTCCATTTCATCGTAGAAGTAAGCATGCCCCAATAGAAACCAGTAGGGTAAAGTCCAACCGACCAGACTGCTGAAAAAACTCTTTGGAGTGAGTGCCTGGAAACCGTATGCACCTATCCAGTAGAGGGGAATAAACAGTGTCAGTTGCGGGAAGAACAGACTACCCAACCCGATAAAGAGGAACGAATAGAACATGGTGCTTGCCGGACGGGGATGTTGGTAACCCTTGAACAGGAAGAACAGGGATATAAGAAATGCTATCGAGGCAAAGTCTCCGGCATAAACAGGATGCAGGGCCGGACAAACGGATATAAACAGGAAATAAATGGCCGTTTGTACAGATGCCCGCATGCGGATGATGGCAAAAGTATTGTTTAGTTCTATCAGGAAGTAACCGATGATGCCATAAAAGATGAAACTTAAAGGTATACTTGCCCATGCCGGAATATACCCATCTATGATAGTATCCCACAGGGGATAATTACTTTTTATTACCGGAACTTCAGGCAATAGAATAGAGGTCAGTATCCAGCAGAATAGTGACAAGAGGATGGCAGCGGGCAGTGTGAAACGTCCCGCTGTGATCCGGTTCTGTAGTCGTTTACTTCGTATCATAATATTAATTGTGGTAAGGTGATAGGGTGATAAAGTGATAATATCACCCTATCACTCTATCACCTTATCACTCTTTTAAAGGTCGAAGCCGATGTCACGGCGGAAATATTTCTTGTCGAATTGAATCATTTCCGCAACTTTATAACTCTTGGCAAGGGCTTCTTCTTTGGTTTCACCATACGAACATACGGCAATCACGCGTCCGCCGTTTGTTGCCACCTGGCCGTCTTTCATTGCTGTTCCGGCATGGAAGAGAATACTGTCTGTAGCGGCAGCTTCTTCAAATCCGGTCATTACTTTACCTTTCTCGTAAGCTTCGGGATATCCGCCGCTGACGAGCATGACGCAAGCAGCCGTACGCGAGTCCATTGTCAATGTCTTTGTATCGAGGTTCACGTCGCGTACACCTTCCAGAAGTTCCACGAAGTCGCTCTGTACACGTAGCATGACGCTTTCTGTTTCCGGGTCTCCCATGCGGACATTATATTCTATGACCATCGGTTCGCCTTTCACACGGATCAGTCCGAGGAAGATGAAACCTTTGTAAAGGATGTCTTCTTCTTGCAGTCCGCGGATAGTGGGCTCAATGATACGGGTACGCACTTTTTCCATAAATACCTCGTCGGCAAAAGGAACGGGAGTCACGCTTCCCATACCACCGGTATTCAGACCTTTGTCACCTTCGCCGATGCGTTTGTAATCTTTGGCAACGGGCAGCACTTTATAGTTCTTGCTGTCTGTCAGCACAAATACGGAGCACTCGATGCCGCTGAGGAATTCTTCGATAACTACCGTGGCACTGGCCTGACCGAACATACCACCAAGCATTTCTTTCAGTTCCTTTTTGGCTTCTTCGAGTGTAGGAAGGATCAGTACGCCTTTTCCTGCGCAAAGACCGTCGGCTTTCAGCACATAGGGTGCTTCAAGGGTTTCAAGGAAAGCGAGTCCTTCTTCCAGATTTTCGGCATTGATGCTTTTGTAGCGGGCGGTGGGGATGCCATGGCGTTCCATGAAACCCTTGGCAAACTCCTTGCTGCCTTCCAACTGGGCACCCTTGGCAGTAGGGCCGATGATGGCGATATGTTGTGTGGCGGCGTCTCCGGTAAAGTTGTCGTAGATACCTTCTACCAACGGATCTTCGGGACCTACCACAATCATGTCTACTTTTTCTTTCAGGGCGAAAGTTTTCAGGGCAGTGAAGTCGGTAGCTTTGATAGCTACATTCTCGCCTACTGCACTGGTACCGGCATTACCGGGGGCGATAAAAAGTTTCTCTACTTTCGGGCTTTGGGCTATTTTCCATGCCAGAGCGTGCTCGCGGCCGCCGCTTCCTAATAATAATATCTTCATCTTTATATTTCGTTTAATTTATTGCTTCTATTTTATTTTATAAATTGTCTTCAAAATACCGTGTTATCTTCTCATGCAGATGTACCCGGTCACGTCCTATGACATTGTGCTTATGCGTGGGATAGATGAATAAATCGGGATACGTACGTGCATCCACACAAGCTTTTATGAACGAAAGTGTGTGTTGTGGCACACAGGTATCGTCATGGTCATCGTGAATCAGTAATAGATGTCCTTTCAGGTTGCCTGCCAGATTCTTCAGGTTGCATTGTTCATAACCTTCCGGATTGCTTTGCGGCGTATCCATGTAGCGTTCTCCGTACATAATTTCATAATATCCCCAGTCAATAACCGGCCCGCCTGCAACACCTACTTTGAATATCTCCGGATAGCGGAGCATCAGGGCTGTAGTCATGTGTCCGCCAAAGCTCCATCCGTGTACACCGATGCGGTTACCGTCTACGTAAGGCAGGCTTTTCAGGAATTCCACACCTTTCACCTGGTCTTTTCCTTCTTCGATGCCGAGATGGCGGAAGGTGACATTTTCAAATTCAAGACCACGGTTATCGCTTCCGCGATTATCAAGGGTGAACATGATATAACCTTTGTTTGCCATGTAGATGTCCCAGCCGCGTGCACCGTTTTGCCAGCCACCGGTGACCATCTGTGCGTGCGGACCGCCATATACATAGATGATGGTGGGGTATTTCTTTGCCGGGTCGAAGTCTGCGGGTTTCACAAGGCGGTAGTAGAGGTCGGTCACGCCGTCGGCCGCCTTGATGGTACCGGTTTCTATATTTGGCATAGTGAAGCCCTTGAACGGATCTTCTGCTGTAAGCAGTGTATATTCCCGATGTTTTTTCGGGTTGGCAGACATTATCTTTATGCTACGGGGGCAAGTGGGCGAAGAAGATTTGTCAATGAGATGCGTACCCATAAAGCCGGATAGCTGTGCCGAATGAATTCCTTCAGAGTTTCCTAAAAGGCTTCGTTTACAGTCCTTCAGACTGACAGAGTAAATATTGCTTTGTAGAGGAGAAGTTTCGGTACTCTGAATAATGACGTGCTGCGTCTGCCGGTTGAATCCTAATACTTGTTGTACCAACCATTCGCCTTGGGTCAGTTGCTTCAGCAATTCTCCTTTTACATTGTATAGATAGAGATGATTGAATCCGTCACGCTGGCTTTGGTAGATAAACTTGTTGTTGTCCCATGGCAGGAATACGATGGGGTGTTGAGGTTCTACGTATTTGGGATGCGTTTCCTCAAAGAGAGTAGCCATTAATTCACCGGTCTCGGTGTTGTATTGGCATAGTTTGGCATGATTCTGGTCGCGGTTCAATTCGATAAGATAGATGCTTTTGGCATCCGGAGCCCAACTGATATTGGTAAAATAACGGTCTGTGGGATCACCTGTGTTCAGATAGACCGTTTTCTGTGTTTCGGTGTTATAGATGCCTACCGTTACTTTATGGCTTGTCATGCCTGCCATAGGGTAACGTACATTATTCAGTTCACCTATGCGTGCTGTGATGTCTACCAATGGATATTGTGTTACCATGCTCTCATCCATCCGGTAGAAAGCGAGCAGGTTTCCCTGGGGACTCCAATAGGTACCTTTGTTGATACCAAATTCATTGCGGTGTACGCTTTGGCCGCATACGATACCTTCAGCTTCGGTGGTTACCTGACGAGTTTGTCCGTCATTGGTCATTACGTAGAGATTGTTGTTGAGTGTATAGGCCAAGTGGCGGCTCACTTCGTTCCAATCTTCATTGGCAGCTTGGGCGGGACACGGTTGGTTCCAAATTAACTCTTTCTTTTTCCAGTCGATAAGTACGCGGTATTTACCGGTGTTCAGCAAAAGGAGTGGGTCTACTTGGAGCAGAATTCCAATAACAGCACTGTGGGGAGTATTGATGGTCTTTGCGGAGTAGAAGTTACGCAACTTTCCTAACTCTTTTTCTGCCAATAGCTTATTGGCCTCTTTCAGGGTAATGACTGTGAAATTTTCTCCTGCTTTTGCTCCTACTCCATTTACTGCCCAGATGCCTTTTATACTGTCGATACCCAATTCTAAGCATGCGGCATCACCATACCACTGATACCATTTGTTTTCAGCAATGCGATACGTTTCTCCGCCAGGAAGCAAATCTTCCAGCGTTGGTTTCTTTAAATCTTGTGCCATAACGTTTGTTGCAAAGAGAGTGGGTAACGCCAATAGCGCTATTCCCATCCATTTACAGATTATCTTCATGTTCATAGTCATTTATTGTCATTCTCTTTTCTGAATCCTTTTATTTCTATTCTGCCCATCGGAGTGCTTTTCACTTGTATTGCAGCACTCAGCTTTGCGAAGGCGGAGAAGAGCTCGTCGAATTGTTTCTCGTAACTGCCTCTGTCGGAGGTGACGTCTTCTTCCAGGTATTCAATGCGTTCTCTTAGTTCGTCAAGTTCTTTCTTTGGGGTGTGGGAGAGAAGATATTGTCGCATACGGACGAAGGCGCGCATGATGTTGATGTTGACTTCGATGGCTTTGGGACTCCGGAGGATGCCGGAAAGCATGGCGACGCCTTGTTCGGTGAAGGCGAAAGGGGAGTAGCGGGTACCGCCTTTGTTTGAGGTTGCAATTTGCAACCTCAAACTGGAAATCAGACAGTTAACTTCTTCGTTTGATAATTGGAACATAAAATCTTCAGGAAATCGCTCTGCATTTCTTCTTACCATTTGTTTGAGGTATTTTGTTTCTACCTCATACATCTCCGCCAAATCAAAGTCCAGCATCACCTTCTGACCTCTGATTTCGTATATCTTATTCTCTATAATAATTAGATCATCCATTTATGCCTTGTCCTTTTAAGGTCGCAAATTGCGACCTTATATTGTCTACCAATAAGTTATCTTCTACTTCCTTGACTTGAACTCCCAATTTGGGATATCAAGTTGATACTTGTAACTTATCTCTTTTATGTTTTGTCAGTTTGAGGTCACAATTTGTGACCTCAAACTGTTTATCAGCAACTTACTCCCCGTCTTCCCTCTTTCTCGGCTTAAACTCCCTTTTCGGCTTAAACTCTCCGCTTCCTCCCGGACGGCGTTCCCTGTCGAACGGTTTCCGTTCCCGGTCTCCATCCTTGCGGAACTCCCTCGGCTTGAACTCACCTCTCGGCCTATCTTCTTTTGAACCAAACTCACGAGGTTTGCTGTCTCTTGGTCTGAACTCCCTCGGTCTGTCGTCTCTGGATTTGAATTCGCCCGGTTTACGAGATTCTCTTGGTTTGAAATCCCGTCCTTCTCCCCTCGGTTTGAATTCTCTCGGTTCTCTAGACTTGAAGCCGGATTCTTCGTTTTCGCCTTCGCCCTCACCTTCCTGCTTCTTGAACTCCTTATACTTTCCGTCGAAAATCTCGTATTTACGGAATTCACATTCCAGTGCACCGTTGAACAAAGGTATCTTGGCGGTCGGTTTCAGTCCTATCTGGTCGAAGCACTCTTCACGGTAAGAAAGCACCCATGCCGTGTTTCCGATGAAAGCATGTTTCAGGCGTTCGCCTATCATCTGATACAATCCCAGCAGGTTGTTGGTAGAGATACGTTCTCCATAAGGCGGGTTGGTGATGATCATTGATTTCTCCGCGGGTTGCTCAAATTGCTGGAACGGCTGTAACTTCAAGACAATATCTTTCGATACACCTGCCGCTTTCACATTGTGTGTAGCTATTTCATTAGCTTGCGGGTTATTGTCGTAGCCATATATCTTATGCGTAAATTCGCGTTCCTGACTATCGTCATTGTAAATCATGTCGAACAAATCCTGATCGAAGTCATTCCACTTCTCAAAAGCGAATTCCTTGCGGAACACTCCCGGAGCAATGTTGCGTGCAATCAGTGCCGCTTCAATGGGAATTGTACCCGAACCACACATCGGGTCTATTAAGTCACATTCCCCTTTCCATCCTGTCATCAATATCATTCCGGCAGCCAGTACCTCGTTTAGCGGAGCTTCTACCGCTTCCTGGCGATACCCGCGGCGGTGCAGTGACTCGCCCGATGAGTCGAGAGAGAGCGTACAAGTGGTCTGTGCAATGTGTATATTCAGCAATACATCCGGTTTGTTGATGCGTACGGACGGGCGTTTGTTAAACTTATCACGGAAATAGTCCACAATGGCATCTTTTACTTTGTAAGAAACGAACTTGGAATGGCGGAACTCTTCGCTGAATACAACGGCATCTACGGCAAAGGTTTTCTCTACATTCAGGATCTCTTCCCAGCAGATAGCTTTGATTTGGTCATACACTTCATCAGCGTTCTTGGCTGTGAAGCTTTTGATTGGTTTTAGAATACGTATTGCTGTACGCAGGCAGAAGTTTGCTTTGTACATCATTTCCTTGTCTCCACTGAAAGACACCATGCGTCGGCCTATTTCTATGTCGTTTGCCCCTAATGCAGTCAGTTCTTGTGCCAGTACTTCTTCCAGTCCTTGGAATGTTTTGGCAATCATTTGAAATTGTTCGCTCATTTATTTAATAACTGTTTGACTATACTTTTTATATTGATTCTCTCTATGTTTGGCAAATTATTGCATCTATATATTCAATGTGCTGTATCTATATATCCAGCGTCACTCCGAACATCATCTGTTATAGATTCATTTCTTGGCTTTTGTTTGCACGATTCTCGCTCCTGGCGGCACATTTTCCGTTACCCAGATATTACCACCTACTGTGGCACCCTGCCCGATGGTGATGCGTCCCAGGATGGTGGCGTTGGAATAGACGATAACATTGTCTTCCAATATCGGATGGCGTGGAATACCTTTGATAGGTTTGCCGTCTGCATCCAACGGGAAACTCTTGGCACCAAGTGTCACTCCCTGATACAGTTTCACATTATTGCCGATGATGCATGTCTCACCAATCACCACACCTGTTCCGTGGTCTATGGTGAAGTGGCTGCCGATGACGGCACCCGGGTGGATATCTATTCCTGTTTCGCTATGGGCCATTTCGGTGATAATGCGGGGAATGAGAGGAACACCGAGCCTCAGCAATTCGTGCGCAATGCGGTAGTTGCTGATGGCGCGTATGGCCGGGTAGCAACTGATTACTTCTCCGAAACTATGTGCAGCAGGGTCGCCATTGTAGGCAGCCGCTACATCCGTAGCCAGTACACGGCGCATTTCCGGCAGGTGGCTGATAAACTTGGCGGCAATCAGCGCAGCTTCCTCGCGTTGAAGTTCGGTGCAGCAACTGCATTCGCCGTCGCCGGTGAAACAAAGACCTGCAAGCACTTGCTCGGTCAGTAAGTCGAACAAACGTTCTACGTTTACTCCGATGTGGTACTTTACGGTACGACTGTTGACTGTGGAATTACCGAAATAACCAGGGAAAAGTATGGCACGCGACAGCTCTACGATGTCATGCAACGCTTTGGCCGAAGGCAATGGATTACCGTCCGTGTGCTGATGAAACAGTCCTCTGTAAGACGAACTTTCCGATAGTTCATCGACTGCCTGTGTCAAAATGTGAGTAAAGTTCAATGGACTCATTGGGATATCCTTTTATAATAAGGTGGGTACAAAGGTAACTATTCTCAGCGAAAATCCCTCATTTATAGTATGAAAATCCCACAAATATGGTATTTCTTGTGAACCGTTATCTCGCTATCTTTGTACTTTATAAAGAAGAGTATAAATTAAAACCCAATAAGTTATGAAAAAGATAGCAAAACAGCTCACTGATCTTGTGGGCAACACTCCCTTGCTGGAGCTGAGCAATTACAATAAAGCGAAAGGTTTAAAAGCCCGTCTGATCGTGAAACTGGAGTCATTTAACCCTGCCGGAAGTGTGAAAGACCGCGTGGCATTGGCGATGATTGAAGATGCGGAAGCTTCCGGTTTGCTGAAACCTGGAGCCACTATTATAGAACCTACCAGTGGAAACACCGGAATCGGGCTTGCATTTGTTGCTGCTGCAAAAGGTTATAAACTGATTCTTACGATGCCCGACACCATGAGTGTAGAACGCCGTAACCTGCTGAAAGCCCTTGGTGCCGAACTGGTGCTTACACCGGGTGCCAATGGCATGAAGGGTGCCATAGCCCGTGCTGAAGAACTGAAAGCTGCTACTCCGGGTGCGGTAATTCTTCAGCAGTTTGATAACCCTGCAAACCCTGCCATGCACGAACGTACTACGGGACAGGAAATCTGGAGGGATACGGAAGGAGTGGTTGATATTTTTGTAGCCGGTGTCGGTACCGGTGGAACCGTTAGTGGTGTAGGTGCGGCCCTGAAGAAGCATAATCCGGGGGTGAAGGTGATGGCAGTGGAACCTACCGATTCTCCCGTACTTTCGGGAGGTGCACCGGGAGCACATAAGATACAGGGGATCGGTGCCGGTTTTGTTCCTAAGAACTACAATCCGGCAGTAGTAGATGAAATTCTGCAGGTAACGAATGATGATGCTATTCGTGCGGGTCGTGAATTGGCTAAGTTGGAAGGTTTGCTGGTAGGAATTTCATCCGGAGCAGCAGTCAGTGCAGCTACCCGCCTAGCACTTCTTCCTGAAAACATAGGAAAAACAATAGTCATATTATTGCCGGATACAGGCGAACGTTATCTTTCGACGTTGCTGTATGCGTTCGAAGAATATCCGCTGTAAGATGCCTGATGGATTCTTTTAATGGAAATTTGTTGAATATTTGTTATCGGATTTCGGAGTGAAGAAGTGTTCTGATTGAAAATGTCGTACAGACTGAACTTAGAATGGTATAGATAAATATTTCTTTTATGTCCTTTAGAAGTGCCTGTGGCCCTACTTTGGTAGGGCTACACCTTTTACCCCGGATAGCTACACCATTTCGCGGTCACTTCAAATATTGACACAACCTCTAAGTCAGACTAATAGATTAATAATGTCAACACTCAACTCAAGCGGATAAGAAATACGACTAGCCAGAAACAAAAAAATCATTTCAAAAGTCATTGTACGTTTGGATTATTCTATCACAAATTAATTGAATATCAGTATTATGTTTTTTATTCCTTCCATCATATTCTAGTCCCATTTCGTTAACCAAGATATTTTGTAAATAGTTTATCAGTTTTTTCTTATCATGACAAAACTGAAGAATTACTGGAATATAATCTCTATATTCATCTATGGCTAACTCATAACCAACTCCAATAGGATTCCATTCGGCTAAAATTTGGTTTATCATTTCTGATTTTAATACCACCGTTCTCATAGTAATTGACATACTTACTTTTACTGATTTCTATAGAG
>OGKO01000795.1_pt1 | contig 21783 bp, 9 predicted proteins | sample 1572451 | NCBI WGS metagenome assembly OGKO01 (sample SAMEA2582089, study PRJEB24529) | metagenome | biome: Human gut stool | place: China | collected 2011 | reverse complement strand
CTATACCTCTCCCATCACCATATGGGACACCCGCAACCGGACTTACACCGCTGTCTCAACCGAAGACGATAACTACATACTCAGTCCGATGCAAGCATTTTTCATTCAGAAACTGGTGGAAATGAAAGAAATCAGCTTCTCCGCCGAAGGCCGCCAACTGGACACCGCCGTACGCCAACACACTACGACCCGTTCCGCCATTTCGTCGGACCGTACCGTCTTCAATTTTGCTTTGAACGATGGCATTTATACCGATCGTACCCGCATAGTTATAAACCCCGAAGCAAGTATGGATTATGAAATGTCCCGCGACGCCGCCAAATTCATGAGCGATGACAAAGACGTGCCACAACTCTTTACACTGGACGCTACAGGCAAATATTACGCTATCAACGAACGACCATTGGGCAACGGAATTGTCTCCGTAGGTATTTACACAGGAAAATCCGGAACATATACCCTGAGTCTGGTAGACGCCACAGTTACAGCCGACGAAGTGATCTTAACAGATAAACAGACAGGAAGCGAAACGCGCCTCGACCTCGACAGCTACACCTTTACGGCAGAAGCCGGCTTCTGCACCAACCGCTTCGAACTGCATCTGACTACCCGTACCATTACCGGAGTAGAAGAAGTCCAGAATACGAATGTCGCCCAAGTGACGGCAGGAACCGGACAAATCTTAATATCTGCGCAACCGGGAGATGTGATGAGGATCTGCAATGTCACCGGACAAGTCATTGAGCGTCGGATATTGACAGAGTCATCAATCTCGCTCCCCGTCGCACCGGGCTTCTACATCGTAACCATCGGTAAAGAGACATTTAAAATTATGGTAACCAAATAAAAACAGAACATCCATGAAATATATACTCAGCCTATTCATTGCTCTCTGGAGCATCGCGGCGTGGGGACAAGAAGGAGGGGATGGGTTTAACCCCTCCAACCCCGGCGAACCGGGCCAGAGATACAATCTGACGGTCAACGTCACCCCCGACGGGGCAGGCAGTACCTCACCTTCGGGGAAACAGCAATACGCTTTGGGAGAATCTGTTTACCTCAGCGCCAATGCCAACAACTATTACCAGTTTGTCGGTTGGGCACAGGACGGAGATACGATTTCCCGCAGCCGTTCTTTCAATTATACCATGCCGGCAAAAAATACTACCATAACCGCCGTGTTCAAGGCTACAGACAGCTTCAATCCCGACAATCCCGACGATCCGTCGCAGGAAGTCATTAAGTATAAGCTGATGCTGACACCCTCGCCAGTTGAAGGCGGGCGTTTCAACATCACTTCGGGAGAACGTTTCAGTGAAGGAACTTCGATTTCTGTCTATGCTTACCCAAACAGCAACTATCAATTTGAAGGTTGGAAACAGGGAGAAACATTGTTGTCCACTGAAAGCCCTTATTCATTCGTGATGGGGAAAGAAGATGTTTCCATCACCGGTTTGTTCCGCTTCAATCCGGACAGCCCGGGAAATCCGGGAGCCAATCACTGGAATGCGGAAACAGGTGAACTGATTATTGATGATTTCACTCCGGGTAGCATCATGAATGCCGTAAGCAATGTAGTCGGTGGTTCAAGCAATTATAGCAAAGTTTCGATGCTCATTGTCAGCGGTCAGATGAACAGCTACGACTTCGGCATCGCCCAACACCTAAGTAACTGTACTTTGCTCGACCTTAGCCGAACAGGCGGATATACGGAAATTCCCAGCTATGCATTCGACGGCACCAACCTGTCAACGATTATCCTGCCGGCCGGCATAGAAAGAATAGGCAACTACGCTTTCCGTAATTGCAAAAATCTGACAGATATCACCTGCCATGCCATCACACCGCCAACAGTAAGCAGCTATACTTTTGAAGGAATCACTGATGGAGCCGTCGTCCATGTGCTTGCCTCTGCCATTCCTCTCTATACAGAGGCACCGGTGTGGAAAGACCTCACCATCCTGCCACTGACCGAAGACGTCAAAACCCTGGAAGTAAACCTGCCTGCCGATAGTGAAGGAGCTTACAAGAATATGACTCTGGAATTGCAAAACTTGCAGAACGGACAGAAACAACGCTATGTGGTGTCCGACCGCACGTCGTATACTTTCAACGGATTACTAAAGAATTGCACTTACAATGTCTCTCTGAAAACTCCGACTGGTGTAGTGCTGGGGCAGATAGAAAACATTGAGATCAAAGATGAGAACCGCTCTGTAACTTTCACTTCACTGCTGGCTTTGCTTGACGTAAACCTACAAGTGCTGACTCCAGACGGCACAGATGTCACCAATCAGGTACAGATTACGTGGCTGGACTCCAAACAAGCATACCTGTCGCAAGGCAACCTACTGAAAGCGCAAACGGCAGGAACCGAAATTGGTTATCGGATGGTTCTGAATCAGGATTTAGGGATGCAGTATATAGCCCCGGAAAATCAGGCCTACAGTGTAAAGGAGAAAGAGAACCGGCTGGTTTATACGTTAGCACCTATAGAGATGACGACAATCTCCGGAACTGTCAAAGAAGCGAATGGCAACACATTATCGGGTGCTGTCATTTCTATCTCACAGAAGCTGAATGGCAAATATTCAAAATCATTTATAACCAAAACCGACACTAAAGGAAAATTTGCCCAGCAAATCTACAATGCAGAAAGCACAATTTCCGTATCTGCCACCGACTACGTCAGCCAAACACTAACGAAGGTAGACTTTAGTCAAGGAACAGATTTGGGAACAATTGAGCTGAAGACGATAGCCGGTGCCACAATAGGCTTAAACTTTACATACACCCCCAGCGTAGCAGTGGGCGAAGAAGCGGAAACCCAAACCTGGTATTCTGATTATACCAATATCTCTTACACAATATATAACGTGACTCAGGGGAAAGCAATCACCCAATATTCCGTACAATATCCTTCTATTGTCCTATTAGAGGATGTTGCCGAAGGCGACCAGCTCCGCATCACAGCCTCCAGCAAAACTAATGCGTTCCTCCCTGTGGAAAGTTCGACTACAATCAGCGAGAATAAAGCAGACATTACCTTCAATATAGTCGGCTTAGGAGGAATCCGTGCCAGTTATACCTCAACGGACAATGCAAACGTAGCAGGTATCCTGTATGACAGCAAAGGAGAACTATTGAAAAAATACAGTTATACCAATGCTTCTCTTTCAATTTCTGACCTGACAGATGGAGCCTATACCTTGGTTTCGATGAGCAATAGCAGTTTCTTCAACTCAATCCTGAAACTTTCTTCACTGGAAACTTCAGGGCTAAAAGAAGGAACAGACTACATTTTAAACCCTATAACAATAAAGAGCGGCATAATAGAACTGATAACCAATGAAGAAGTTCCCACTTTGGATGAGAGTAAACTCTACTATACCGGTGAGGGCACTGCATTCACCGTCAACAAAGCGTCTATCGTTGCCGGCAATTATCTGACTTTAAAAGGAAAGATTGACTTTAAAGGAGAATATGCCGCTTCCGTTAGCAATGTACAATTAGTGATTGATTTGCCGGAATCCTGTTCATTTGTAGACAATTCTGTAATGATAGGTAGCCAGGTCGGAGCTTACACGATAGATGGCAATCAATTGACCGTCCCAATGAGCAATTACAATGATCAGGTCCGTTTTTGTATCATCCCCACAATCGGAGGAACTTATAGTCCTAATGCGTTTATCGAATTTACATTGAACGGGAAAACAGTCCGACAACCGATTGGTTCAGCTTATTATGAAGTAAAGGATTTATCTATCTCCGTGCCAAAAACTGTAGCCAAAACAACAATTCCCATTAGCGGAACAGCACAGGGAAGTTCGGAAGTCAGCATTTACGACAACAACATACTCATCGGTCAAACCACATCGCTGGCCAATGGAGTATGGACCACTACCTGTGAACTAAATGAACCATACAACCTTTCAACACATAGCATTCATGCAAAAGTAACGAATAAACAAGGGTTGGAGTTACAGTCCGAAACACAAGAAGTGACATACGATATGAACTCAATACAAGTGTCGAAAGTCATAATGTATCATGATAATCCGGAAATGCATACGACATACGAAGTTGTATTTGATTTCTTAAAGCCAACAAATGAAGCACAGAAATATACCTACTATATCTATAATAAGATATTTACTTTTACGATAGACTTCACAAACAATGACCCCAAAGTTGTTTCAAACGTCACTCTATATGTAAAAACAGGCGATGGTACATGGCACCCGATTGTAGCTGCTTATGATAAGAAAAAAGATATTTGGGTAGCAAGTGGAGAGTTTGGAAATATGTATGACGGAAATATCCCAGTCAACGTGAGTGTGGATTTTGACGAGTTAACTTCAGAAGGCAGCATTAGTCCCGACATGATAACAGATGCTTATGCTAACCTTAGTGAAGTACAAACAGATATCAAAGAATACAACCAGACCTTAGACAGCTTGAAATCTTTAATCATCGAAGAACGTTCTAAAGAAAAGATTGACTTAGAAACTCTTTCTGAACTCTACACACAGTATTTTGATGCTCTTGGCATAGAAGCCCCCATATTTGAGAACGACGGCAAACTCATATCAGATGCTGAAATAGAAAAATTGCAGAAAGATTATGAAGCTTTCAAAACAAAATATGGGAATATAAATGTTGAAAAACTATTGTCAACAGAACTTTCTGAAATCAATTTCAAATTCAATGAAGATAATATTGATGGCGAAATTACAGTTTCCACCTGTGAAGGATACACAGAAAGCGATCTAAGTGAAAATTATACTAAGATAACCACAACAGATGGTAATTGTTTGTATGTATATGGAAATGACGAGAAACTGATTATACTTGATTTCGTCAATAATATTTGCTATACAATCTGCAACAATTCCACCACTGCAACGCGAGCAGCTTCTGACAAGAATTTCATAGACAGAATCAATGATTATATCAATGTCATCACTAAGAATATAAACAAAGCCACTGATATAGCCAAGAAAGTTCTGGATGTAATAGGGGAAGTAGAAGAGCACCTCCAGGGAGGCATCAAATTTGCTCAAGAAGGTTATGGAGATGCTTGGATTCAATTACAAAAATTACGTAGAGCACAAGCAGCGGGGGAATACATTGCACCAAACAGAATCTTCTTACTCGAAACCGTATGTGATGGTTATGAAGCAGAAATAAAAGGACTAAGGGGACTCAAAAAAGGAGTTTCTCAATTAGGAAGCAAATTCTATAGTAAAGCCTTTGGAACATTAGGAGTGATAAACTCTTTCATGGACTGCAAAAAAGATTTAGAGAAATTCATTGCCTGTTATTATGCCGTACCCGATCCTTGTAAGGATGATGAAATCAATGCTGACGATATTCGCTCCTCGGTTCGGAATATGGGTATTGGGGCAGCGGTCTATTATATAGCAAATATTTCATCCGATGTAATATCATTATTAGGTATCGGTCCTTCTGTTGCAGCTGCTCCTGCCACAGCAGGTTCTTCATTAGGTGTAGCTTTGGCTGCTGTTGGTAAGATAGCGCTTTCATGGGGGATACAAAAAGCCTATGAAAAAATAACGGCATCTTTCTTAAACAACGCATACAATAGGATTAAAGCACTTAAATGTAATAAAGATGACCCTAATCCTAAACCAGACCCTAATCCTAATCCAGACGGAAAAGACGGTAAAGGCCATAAGTCAGGAAGTCCCGATGCCGACCCTTCCATCGACCCTTCCGGTTATGTCTACGAAGCCGTTGAAACCAACCGTCTACAAGGCGTAACCGCCACCTGTTACTACAAAGAAATGGTAGAAGACATGTACGGCGACCTGCATGAAAACATCGTACTTTGGGATGCAGCCGAATATGCTCAGGAAAATCCCTTGTTTACTGATGAGAACGGTATGTACCGCTGGGACGTCCCCCAAGGTCTCTGGCAAGTGAAATTTGAAAAAGAAGGCTACCAGACAACTTACAGTGAATGGCTCCCCGTTCCTCCCCCGCAGTTGGAAGTGAACATTGGCATGGTACAAACCGCACAGCCTACCGTAACAGCCATACGTGGTTATGAGACAGGCATAGAAATTGATTTCAGCAAGTTCATGCTGCCCGAAACCATGACTGCCGAGTTCATCACCATTACTCGCAACGGAGAAGCGGTAGCAGGAGAAGTGACTTTCAAGAACGCTGAAGCAAACCCACAAAACAAGAATGAGCAATTCGTTTCGAAAGTGCGCTTTGTCCCTGCCGAGGCTCTGGCTACCACCGACAAAGTGATACTGACTGTCAGCAAACGTGTGAAGAGCTATGCCGGCATACAAATGGAAAGCGATTATAGCCAAGAGATAGCCATTGAAAAAGAGCCCAAGGCAGTGGTCGCTTCCGAGATTGAAGTGGTGTACAATGAAACGGCTGAAATTACAGTAACCGTAGAACCGGCAGAAGCCTCAACAGACAAGAAAGTGACAGCAACTTCCGTTTCTTCCATCATCGCAAGCATAGAACCGGCAGAAGCCACATTGAACGAAGAAGGTAAAGCTACCTTCATCATATCAGGCGAGCTCCCGGGACAGACTATGATACAATTTGCCGTCGAAGGTATGGACATGAAACCGGAAGTAAAAGTGAGCGTTGTGGAAGCCGGAGAAAAAGAAATCACCCGCAACTACACCCTCTCTATGGGCTGGAACTGGTTCTCTATCAACGTGCAGGACCAGAATCTAAACGATATACCAGCTCTACTCGCTCCCATCAAAGAATCCGTCCTCATCCTAAAAGGACAAAACGGAGAACTGACGAACAAAAATGAAAATGATTGGGAAGGTTCATTGAACAGTCTGAACACTACTCAAGCTTACAAGATAAAGATGAAGAAAGAGGCAACTCTTGAACTGACCGGAAAGGGGGCAGATCCGACAAGCAACACCATTACCCTAAACCAGGGCTGGAACTGGATAGGTTATATTCCTACCGTCACTTTACCATTGGAGCAAGCCTTGCAAAATCTGCAAGCTGAAGAGAATGACCTTATCAAAGGCTTGGATAGTTTTGCCATATACGATGGAAGTACATGGACAGGTAGCCTAACCCACCTGCTTCCAGGTGAAGGTTATATGTACTATTCTCAATCAGTGAAATCTTTCAACTATACTGCAAATGGTACAGAATCAGAACCATCCACTCCATCAGCACAATGGAGTTATGACATTCACCAGTCCGAAGACAACGTGATTGCCATAGCCGAGCTTTACAACGGAGAGCAAAAAGCTGAAATAGGGAAATTCCTTGTCGGTGTATTTGTGGGCGATGAATGTAGAGGTATAGCCGTTGAAAAAGACGGTTATCTATTTATCACTGCACATGGAGAGCAAACCGATGGCAAACTGACCCTACGTGCCTTCGACACCGCCGACCAGCAGGAATACAACGTCAAGGAAGAAATAGAATGGAGCGGTACACTGACGGGCAGTTTAACCACTCCTGTCAGCCTGCATATAGGCGAAGCAACCGGAATTACTCCTATTTCGGAAGGACTGTTGGTTTATCCAAGTCCCGTACGCCACCGCTTGTATATTCGGGGAGATATTGGCAACATTGAAGAAGTACGCATCTCTGATACTGCGGGGCAAACACTGATATTGGACAAACAGGTGATTCCCAACGAAGGAATCAATGTTTCTTCACTGAGTAAAGGGATTTACTTCATAATCATAAAAACCGATAATGAGGTTATACAACAGAAATTTATGAAGATAGATTAAGCCTGTCTCTCTTTATTACACTTCTCTTAAAAGTCTCCCTCCGATACATAATCCGAAGGGAGACTTTTTTGTACCGACCTTTAAAAGTCATAAACCGGCAAGCATATGTTACATAGATTCTAATGATAAACAAATCATTTCTATCTGATATTCAGGCAATAGTTTACGCTTAAGATGTTCAACTTTCGCCGCTAACAATTCCGGCTTGAAGTTCTTCTTTTGCCAATATGGGACGCTTCCGTACGATTATATTATACAATTAGCCGTTTAATCTGTCCTCCTATACTCTTATTTCCCAATGCAGCCTCTATTTCAGGTTGTGTATTAATGCCTCCCGAAATAGCACTTAATATAGAAAAATAGGTAGCATAGTTCTTACCAAATTCTTCTACCAGCAAGTTTTTCCCTTCATCGGTAAAAGGAGAGTTTTCCCGAATCATGAAATTTATCATTTCGTCTACACTCAACGCTCCGTTATCGCAGAACAACTCTACATATTTTGGCACCCCACCTGTGAAAGCGTAAAGAGCAAGCAAATCATCATTAGAATAATCAGGTCTGTGATCGTAAATGATTTCCTTCAAAGTAGTTAAGCTAAAAGCCGATAACTTAATGATATTATCAGCCCTGCCAAATAACGGTTCTTTTGAATTCTGAAATATCTTTTGCATCAAAGAGTGAATAGAACCGGATACAATCAGATTCATACGGGACTTCCTACGATATTGATCCCAAAGATTCTGCATATCACTATAAACAGATTCATTAATATTGTAGAATTCTTGAAATTCATCAATAACAAGATTAAATGTCCTGCCCACAGACAATTCCATCAAATACTGAAACAATGACCGGAAAGTGCGAATTTCATTAGGGACAAAAGTCTCCAGGGACTGAGCGATGACAGGAATAAACTCAGCGCAAAGAGTCGCCTCATTCTTACGACCTACAAATAAATATACAGTAGGTGAGTCTTCTATAGATCGCATGATAAGGCTTGTTTTACCGATACGTCTCCTACCGGTCACTACCGTCAAGCGGGAGTGGTCATTAAATGACAGTTTATTTATACGCTGTAACTCAGCTAATTCATTCGTACGATCATAGAACCTCATAGTTATATAAATTTTGTAACCCCCGTAACCGTTACAGAGGTTACAAAGTTAATCAACTAAAAGCGGTAACACAAAACATTACAAGAAAATCCTCTTGGCTGCCTGAATACAGAGAGTTTATACACGCTTTTACTTGCACGCTTGCACTATCCGCCATAAGCAACTGATAAACAGCCAAAAATCAGTGGTGGCAGCAACTTTTATTTAAGTGCAAGCAATTTTGCTTGCACTACGCACGTCGTCCTGACACGATACTTCTATCTGAAAGTTTAGCCATAATGAAGTAATTCAATGCAGCAAAACACAAGATGCCATCGCGGAGACCCTTACCTTCTAGCATCTATATATGGGTGCCGTTGGATATATAGATGCAACATGCACAATATATAGATGCAACACGTCCGATATATAGGCGCAACACGCCCATAGTTAACGAACAAGAACAATGACACTAATATCCCTATTTCACAAGCATAAAGATGTCATTATGCGAATTCCGCTAACACACGCTTGAATTAAAAAGACTCTTCCAGCACAATAAATCCTCATTTTCCTTGAAATAGACCATCTGTTTGCCTAAAACTAATGATGTAATTGGGCAAAACTAACTATGTAATTAGATAAAACTAATAATGTAATGGAGTAAAACTAACGATGTAATTTACAAGATGGCTACACTATTCGGTGCAAAAGGTGTAGTCATCTTGCTAAAAGGGTGATACCATCCGGGAAAAAGGGTGTAGCCCTCCTCCAAAGCCGATTTATTCTGTCTATTTGAATACGAAGCCAGATCATTCGGCATCTTCCTTTTTGCTGCAATTACATCAAAGATGAAGATTATTTGGAATAAAATAGAGCATAAGAAGAACATTGCGACTCCTTTTCTTTACAGACAATACTCATCGTGCACTTTCACCAAACGTTATCCTTGCGTTTTTTCTTCTTTCCCTCCGGTAGGGCTTAAAAGAAAACATTCTCGCGCATTAGGATTATCACTTTGTCAATCTGTCAGATTGATAAAGTATGGCATCACTGAGTGATTTTTGGATGATTCAGCTCATACACCGGAAGTTTCAGCCGTAAAGCCGTCAAATGAGGCGATTCGGGAAAATCTGAAAGAACTGTAAGAAGAAAAGTAGATTTATAGAAAGACAAATCAAAGCGCAGATTTAGAGGGACAGTCGCCATACCCGGACATTACCGAATACGGTTTCATAGACAAACAGCATTATATCCATACTAAGTGGTCGATATAACAGATTATACAGAAAAAATACAGCAGACATTAACAGAAGTCCCACTATTTATAATAAAAAATTATCCAAAGGGAGTTCTTTATTAAGAAAATTTATCCTACATTTGTACCAAGTCTTGCTGCTTATAGAGATAGGTGACGCATAAGACTATAAAATGTGAGTTTACGAACGCAAGAAGCGAAAGTTATTGTTCCCCTCTAGAATCTGGAAAATTCAACCCCGGAGCAATAGCAACAGTTTCTTCACGTCTACGTTATATTATATAACATAGGCGTGAGGGCTGTTGTTCATCCGGGGCAAGGTATTCCAGAACCTTAGAGGGAGATGAACAGAAACGGTCCTCACGCTTTTTTATATAGTAACCTCCGCCGGAGAGGATAGACGGAAGAAACAGAAAAACACGCTATGGCAAACAGGAAAGTCACAAAATGCTTGTCGATAAAATTACTTTTAGTGATAAGTTTGTTCTTCGTTGCAACTGCTACGAAAGCGCAAAACAAAATCCAGGTGACTTCATTCAACCGGATGGAAACAGATGTCACCGCCCGGATCACCGCTCCTCAGCGTGATCAGAACGGAGAAGTATGCGCACTAATCCGCATCGTTACAACCGAAAAAGACCTAATGTTCGAACCGGATGCACTCGGAATCGTTTCCCGTGAAAACAAGCCCGGAGAAATCTGGCTGTACATTCCTCGCGGAGCACGACGTATTTCCATTATGCACGATAAGTTCGGCGTACTCCGCAATTATTTCTATCCTGACATTATTGAGAAAGCCACTGTCTATGAAATGGAAATACAAATAGGAGACGGAACGCAGCAAACACCCACAAACACAAATACCCAACTAATTGTGATGCGTCCCGATCCGGCAACTGCCGATATTTATATCGATGACGAAAAAGTACCGACCGAAAACGGACTGTTCACCGCTACCATGAAAAAAGGCACCCATACCTACAGGGTAGAATCACCCATGTACGCCTCCGAAGCCGGTATTATCGATCTGGGTAGCGAGCAGAAGATCATGAGCGTAACACTGAAACCCCGTTTCGGATATCTGGAAATATTCTCCCTGCCCGAACAGGACGCCAAAGTTTTTATAAACAATGAGCTTGCCGGACAGACACCCTACAAGAGTGACCGAATGCCATTACAAGAGTACCGGATACGCATCGAAAAAGATTTTTTCTTCCCAATGGACAGTACTGTCACCATTTTCGCTGGCAAGACGAGCAGCCTTACCTTTAAAATGAAGTCCACCATCAAGCCTAAAGAGCCACGACGCACGCTGGTAATGGCGGAAGTCGGCTATCACCCTTCACAGATTTCTTTTGGCGCCATGGTCGGCATTGTCAGTAAGAACGGAGCGTATCTACGCTTCCGCAGCGACTTCGGTTCGGCATCCACCGAACTGGAATGCGATGATACAGGGGCATTGGCCAATGGCACGGGTACACCTTATTATAAAGAAGGTGTCACTACCAAAGCACGCATGTCTATCACGGCAGGCTATTTACGTCAAATCATCAAACCGCTATATGCCTACATTGGCGCAGGATACGGCAACCGGGTTCTGGCATGGGAAACGATAGACGGCGAACTGGCAAAGAACACCGACCACTCCGCTACAGGCGTAGCCGCTGAACTTGGCGCCATCGGACGACTGGGACAATTTGCGGTATCCGTGGGATTCCAAACCGTCAACTTCAAATACCACGAACTCAGCGCAGGCATTGGCTTCTTTTTCTAATTCTTAATTCTAATATCCATTTAAACGATGAAAAGATTACAATATATCATTTGGTGCAGCCTGTTGCTATTCGTGGCAAGCTGTGAAAAAGACACTGAACCTACAAGTTTCGCACCCACCGTGACGACTGGAAGTGCAGAAGACTTGGACAAACCTGGCCTAGATATAACCCTTTCAGGAGAAGTGATAGCCAACCCTAAAAGTACAACCCAAAATGAAATAGGATTCCTAATCGCTACTTCTGAGGAAATCATTACTTCCGGTAGCGAAAAGGTCATTAAAAAAGCTTCCTCCTCGAATACAGGCAACAAATACCTCTGCGATTTAAAAGAGATGTCACCGGGAACCTATTATTTCTGCATTTACGCCTCCAGCGGATATAACGTAAAACGGGGAGAAATTATATCATTCAGCATCACAGAAAAAACGCCACGTTTAAGCATGGGCAGTATCACAGATAAAGACCTGACCGCCACCAGCGTGAAAGTATCTGCAACCATCACCGACAAACGAGGGTTCGACATCCTCGGACGGGGATTTTGCTGGAGTGCGGAAACCACCGAACCTTCCGCAAACGGAAACAAAGTAGAAATAAAAGAAACAACGGATGCTTTCAGCGCTCTTATAGAAGAATTGGAACCGGAAAAGAAATATTATATTCGCGCGTATGCTCTCAATGAAAAAGGAATCGGCTACAGCAACACCATAGAGTGTACTACCCCTGTCAAGCAAACCGTCTCTCTTTCAGTACCGGATTATAGTGACTTGGATGTATCATCCGTACATATTAAATCTATCATCACGGCAGCTGCCAATTTCAATATAATCGAAAAAGGGGCTTGTTACAGCAAAACGGTTACTTCACCGACAATTAATGACGCATCGGTAAAAGATGAATCAGAAGGTAACGCCGTAGATTTCACAGTAACAGGACTTGAAGAAGGTGCAACTTATTATATTAGCGCTTACGCACGTACCCGCGATGGTATGTTCTACAGTACCAATATTACAGTGAAAACTCAACAAACCTTTAAGCCAACACTCGGCAATCTTCAGGAAGTGCAGGTAAATGATGACAATGCGGTCATAAAAGCATCCGTCACAGACGATGGTGGTCTTGCCATCACTAAAAAAGGATTCTGCTGGAGTACAAGTAATTCCGAACCGACCATAGATAATGACTCTGTCATCTCGCCCTCTACCGGCAATAATTTTGAAGCTGTATTGACTAAACTGAAGTATAATACGGAATATTATGTACGAGCTTATGCCATAAACTCAAAAGGAGTAGGATACAGCAGCGCGTTTATTAAGATAAAGACGGGAAGTTCCACTATTGCGACATTAAAAGACATGTCGGCCAATAATCCTACTCCATCTACCCTCGACGTATCCGCAACTGTTTCTACTGATGGAGGAGCAGATATCACAGAACGTGGCTTTGTATATAGCTCCGAAGGAACACCAAGCGTAGAAGAGTGCGAGAAGAAAATTGTGATAGAAGGAACTATCGGAGAAATGAGCATTACGCTTTCCGGACTGATGGGATATACCAATTATTATATCCGGGCTTACGCCATTAATAAAAATGGAATAGCTTATAGCAGTACGGCTACAGCCAAAACAAAGAAAACAGATCCAAGCATTGACGATCCGGCATTCCCGGGAACAAGAACGATAAAAAAGAAATAAAATATTAACTACTAAATTGAAGATTATGAAGAAGGTATTATTTTCGTTAGTTATGGTTTGTGTTGCGATAAGCAGCGCAAAGGCACAGGATGTCCTTTTGGCGACATTACAGAAAGGAGAAACTACACAGTATTTCTACGGATCGGATGCTTTTAAAGAAGCAATGGAAGCAGCTGAAAATGGGAATACCATTACATTAGGAGCGGGTACATATAATGCTACAGACATCACAAAGGCGGTGTCTATCTATGGCAATGGATATGAGATGAGAGCGGATACTACATCGCAGAAAGAAGGAAATATGGCATTTCCGACCCGAATAGCGGGAGATTTTGCAATAGCGCTTGAAGCTGTAAATGACGTACCATCTAAAGGGTTATATATAGAAGGTATTTATTCTGCAGACCGTGTCAGAATAATCAAACATTTATCTGCGGCATCATTCGTGAAATGCAGATTTCAGAATCTAACTTTTTGGGATACAGAAAATAAAAATATGACAACGTCTGATGGAGTGTCTATTATTCATTGCCGAGTTGCCGGTTGGTTAGAACCGGGAGATTCACAAAATATGATAGTTAGTAACAGTATTATTAATTGCTTAGGGAGCAATATAACAACTTCTTCTATATTATTGCAGAATAATGTTCTTATTCGTCCTACAGCAAATTTGATTGGAGCATTTAGAAATAATATAATATATTGTGTAGGCAACTATAACGGTTTTGAAAACACTAGTAGTCCTTACGCATCGCTCAAATCAGAATGCAATGCATACAACAATTTATACAGTTATTCAAGCGTTCTCGATGGTGTTATTGTGCTTAGTTCCAATTATAGAATAGATATGAGTACGCCATTTTCAAGCTATAGCAATGAGTCCAAATATACCCTTCCCGACGAATGGCTCACCAAATACATCGGCACAGACGGCACTCAAGTCGGAATATATGGCGGTAGCAACCCTTTCAATACCATCCTCACCATCCCCACCATTGTATCAAAGAACATTGCCCCTAAAACAGAAAATGGTAAACTGAAAGTCAGTATTACTGTAAAAGTAGGAGATAATACACTGTAAAAGATATGAGAAGAATAACTTATATACTATCCTTACTCCTTTTGTCGACACTGACAAAAGGACAAAATCTGGTAGGATATGAGTACTGGTTCGATACAGACTATCCATCGAAAGTGTATACTGCCCATACTCAAGAACAGATATCCTTCGAAGCAGATGTATCCACATTCAGTCAAGGCCTTCACTATATCACCTTCCGTGCAAAAGACAGCGAAGGGAAGTGGAGTCCTCCCTTGACACAGTATTTCTATCGCACCAGCACAGACAACGGAGCAGACAATGCCCTGAACAGTTATGAATACTGGATCGATAAAGACATTACGAATAAAAAAACAACAGAAAGTACCAACGGAACAATCATACTTGATTTAGATGTCACTACTCTAACACAAGGAGTACACTATCTGAATTTCAGAGCGAAAGATAAACCCGGGCACTGGAGCAATCTGTTAACGCAATACTTTTATCGCACCAGCACAGATAACGGAGCAGATAATGCCCTGAGCAGTTATGAATACTGGATTGATAAAGATGTGACCAATAAGAAAACATCAGAAAGTACCAATGGAACAATCATATTCGATTTAGACGTTTCTTCTTTGGAGCGAGGTGTACACTACCTGAACTTCAGAGCAAAAGACAAACTCGGAAATTGGAGTAGCCTGTTGACACAATACTTTGTATGCCCATTAGAAAACATAACAAAAGGCAAGATCAGCAACTATGCTTATTGGCTAAACGATGACTTGAATACGTTGCAGACCGGAAACTTCACACCAACAGAAGTCCTCCAATGGGATGGCTTCCTCCTTGACATACCAGAAGCCATCATCCCGAAAACGATGCCGGAAAGCATTCAACTGACAAGCACAAGCAAAGAGGACGGAACAGCAACATTCTCTTGGACAAACGATGTGCAATTAAATCTTCAGTTTAAGGATGAAGCGGAACGATGGAGTGTAGCTTCTATCGACACCTTTGCACATACCAGTAAACAAACAATTGATGCAAAATTGTTGACTTTAAATAAAGGAAATAGCTTTCAAAAGCCTGTAAGCCGGGCATTAGAAGCCATTAGCATTGATATCAACAAAGAAGACTCTGTCTACTGGAAAGCGGATCAACCCTGCATTCTTTCTGTCTTTAACCCGAAAAACGAGCTGGTATACACTCTCAGTGGTAGCGACATATTAACAGGTAAAAAAATTAAAACCGAAGAAAAAGGCACGTACTATGCTTTGTTGCACGATGCAACCCATGACGAGACTTACAATAAGGATGCCATCACCATTGTCTGTATCGGGCAAAACACCTCCGACACCATCCATGTGGAACCCGCCGGAACTTTATCCGAATTAGCAGGCGATCCGGAAGCCATCGTCAACCTGACACTAACCGGTTACCTCAACGGAACAGATATCAAATTCATCCGTAGTTTGAAGAATCTGCAACGACTCGACATCAGCGGAGCACGCATTGTAGAAGGCGGAGATAAATACTACCAGAATTATCTGACTGCCAATGACATTACCGGAGATTATATGTTCTGCAACCTGCCCAACCTGACACGTCTTGTACTCTCCAACCATACGACGAAGATTGCAACCGCAGCTTTAAGCAATTGTACCGGATTGACAGAAATAGAAATCCCCGCCAGCGTGACTTCCGTAGAGAAAGCCGTATTCAACGGTTGCAATCAGCTATTACTGATAAACTGGAATGCACAAGCCGCCATCACAGCCGAAAGCTTTGATACGCCTGCCAAGATGGGGAATTTGTTGATCTTCGCCCCCGAAGGAACCGGATGTACTTATGAAGGCAACGTGGTAATTAACGGCATAGCAGAAAAGATTTCTTTGACTCATGGCAAAGGCTTCCGTTCTCCACAGGCATTCAAAGCAAAAGACATTACCTACAAACGTAACTTCAGCATGAAGTCCGGTAACAAAATCAATGCCGCCGGATGGGAAGCAATCGTACTGCCATTTGATGTACAAAGTTTCAGCAACGAGAAGCAAGGAGAACTGGCACCTTTCAACAGCGGAAAGAAAGGAGCCAAACCTTTCTGGCTGGCTCAGATGACAACCGATGGTTTTGAACATACCACTGCCATGAAAGCAAACAAGCCCTACATCATCTCACTGCCAAACAGTGAGTCGTATGAAGACGAATTCAACATCAGCGGAGAAGTACAGTTCCATACCGAAGATGCCAGCGGCGTAGAGGTTAAAGCTACTTCTTATAAAGAACTCGCCCGTATAGAAGGAAGTAATCGAATAATGGTTCCTGCTTATGAAACAGTATTCAAACACGATACGGTATATGCCATTAACCCGGCTACGTATGAGAATATCGCCCCGGGTGGCGCATTCGTCCGTAACTTGCGCGATGTGCAACCCTTCGAAACTTATCTGATTAGTAAAGAGGCGGCAGTCAATGCACCGAAACTTTACAGTATCGGAGGAATAGGAGGAGAAATCACCGGCATAGAAGAACTACCTTCCGACGCATGGAATGGAATAGAAATCTATGTCCGATATGGTGTTCTTTACATCAAGAGCGACCGCGAACGTACGTTTTCCATTTACGATACAGCCGGACACATGGTACGTCAGGTTGAAGTACAGGAAGGCACCACTGCTGTCACCGGATTGGGAAAAGGCATCTATCTGCTGGCAAGAAAAAAGATTCTGGTTCAATAAGTAAATTGTTTGTTAATTTAGAGAAAGGTCCTACACCATGATGAATGAGTGATAGGACCTTTATTATCGAGTATATTCGATAATAACATATTCATTTTATCGAATATATTCGATAACTATTCGTATATTTGCCTGTCATCAATTACAAAAAGAGATATGGACAAAGACACCATCAAACGTTTAATCATTGAATATCAGCAATTTGTTGCTAATATTACATTAATAGAGCGTGAAATACATCTATCTCATCAGTTGAACTATGTCTTCGTGGGACTCCGACGAGCCGGGAAATCCTATCTGATGTACCAACAAATACAAAGCTTGTTGAATGATGGACATCAACCGGAAGAAATTCTCTATTTCAACTTTGAAGACGATCGCCTGGTCAATTTGACTGTAGAAGATTTGGACCTTATCAAAGTTTCTTACGAAGAACTTTATCCGCATAAACCTATCTTTTTTCTGGATGAAATACAGATTGTGGAGCATTGGGAGAAATTTGCACGCCGTCTGGCCGACCAACAGTATCGCGTTTATATTACCGGCAGCAATGCCAAAATGCTGAGTGCCGAAATTGCTACTACACTGGGAGGGCGATATATAGTACAAAATGTATATCCTTTCTCCTTTTCTGAATTTCTGAAAGCTTCTAAAATTGAAATTGGACCAACATGGTATTACAAAAACCGTACAGAGATAGTCCGGACATTCTCCGACTATTTCAGTTATGGAGGTCTACCCGAATTAATGCTCATAGAAACAATAGAAAAACGGCAATGGCTCAGTAATCTATTCAATAAGATTTTCTTCGGTGACCTGATAACCCGTTATTCCATTCGCAATGACCTCGCTATGAAAGTCTTGATTCGTAAACTGGCTGAAAGTGTGAAACAACCTTCTTCTTTCAACCGTCTGACCAATATCGTTTCAACAACAGGCGCCAAAGTTTCAACGGACACCATTATCGATTACCTTAATTTCTTGCAAGCCACATGGCTATTCTTCTCACTTGAAAACTATGCCAGCAAATTAGTAGAGAAAATATCGAACCGGAAATATTATTTCATCGACAATGGGCTGCTGAACTTATTCCTAATAGACCCGGTGACCTCGTTATTGGAAAATATAGTTGCCATCTCATTAAAAAAGAAATATGAAGAGGAACTCTATTTTTATCAACAAAATATAGAAGTAGACTTTTACATCCCTACTGCAAAATTGGCCGTACAAGTATCCTATAGCCTAAAAGAAGAATCCACCCGTAAAAGAGAAACAGACGCTTTATTGAAAATAGCAGAAACACAAGCGGTAGAGACGTTACTCGTCATCACCTACGATGAAGAGGAGACTATTCAAAAAAACGGCATGGAGATAAAAGTTATCCCCATCTGGAAATGGCTGCTGGATACATAATTTTAAAACCTAATATTCAACCATTTATGGAACATCCTTTTTCTCAATTCAAATACTGCCCCAAGTGTGGCTCCGTGCATTTTGAAATCAACAATGAAAAGTCCAAACGTTGTGCCAACTGTGAATTCGTCTATTACTTCAACCCGTCTGCCGCCACCGTGGCACTGATAATGAATGAACGGAACGAATTATTAGTATGCCGCCGTGCCAAGGATCCGGCTAAAGGAACTCTGGATTTGCCGGGTGGCTTTATCGACATGGCGGAAACCGGAGAAGAGGGAGTCAGCCGCGAAGTGAAAGAAGAAACCGGAATGGAAGTGAAAAAGGCGGAATATTTATTCTCTTTGCCCAATATATATGTGTATTCCGGTTTCACCGTCCATACCCTGGATTTATTCTTCCGCTGTACAGTAACTGACACCTTGCATTACCAAGCAATGGATGATGCCGCAGACGTCTTCTTTCTGCCACTGAAAGATATACATACAGAAGATTTCGGACTGAGTTCCATCCGCAAAGGGGTAGGAATATTTCTGAAAGAAATGGGCGAATAATGATTCGCACAGACCACGGTATATCCTAAAAAAGCCAAACAAGTGTAACAAATTCGACTTAAAACCCGTACTTTTGTAAAAACGCGTTGCATTATGAAGAATAAACTCTCCCGAATACTATGCACGGCACTCTGCTGTGCACCTTTGCTCGCTACGGCACAGACCAGCGAGAATATCACTTCCCCTCAACGACTTTACCAGGAAGGACAGTCACTGTTCCAACAAAAAGCGTATGCAGCTGCCATCCCACCGTTGCAAGCATTCGTGCGCCAGATAGATGCAGAAGGCAAGCCCCTGCCTGTCGCAGGCGAACGAATGGAAGCCGAGTATATGCTGGTATGTGCTGCCTACGAACTAAAAGACCTTAAAAGTTTAGACAAATTGCAGGCCTATCTGGATGAATATCCTGATACACCCTATGCCAATCGCATTTATGCACTTATGGCATCCGTGTATTTCTTCGAAGGAAAATATGATGAAGCCATGGCTATGTTCAATTCTGCCCGTCTCGATCTATTGGGAAATAAAGAACGCGACGATATGACGTACCGTCTGGCAACCTGCTATTTGAAAACAGGTAATGTGAAAGAAGCTGCCATATGGTTCGAAACTCTCCGTAGCACCAGTAAAAAGTATGCAGCCGATTGCACATACTACATTTCTTATATCCGCTACACCCAGCAACGTTATGACGAAGCAATGACCGGCTTCCTGCCTTTACAGGATAACGCCAAATACAAAGCGCTTGCGCCTTATTATATCGCAGAGATTTACCTGATTAAAAAGAATTATGATAAAGCAGAAATAGTAGCGCAGAATTATCTGTCCGCCTACCCGAATAATGAATATACAGCTGAAATGTACCGTGTTCTCGGTGATGCCGACTATCATTTCGGAAAGTATCACGAAGCCATGGAAGCATTTGAAAAGTATCTGGAAAATAATAAAGAGGCTGCCCCCCGTCGGGATGCACTCTATATGCTGGGACTTTCGTACTACAACTGCGGTGTATATTCCAAAGCGGCCAATACCCTCGGCGAAGTAACCGCTGAAAATGACGCACTGGCACAAAATGCCTATCTGCACATGGGGTTGGCTTATCTGCAAATGTCAGATAAGAACAAGGCACGCATGGCATTTGAGCAAGCTGCTGCCTCCAATGCAGATATGCAAGTCAAAGAGCAGGCTGCTTACAATTACGCCCTTTGTATTCACGAGACCTCCTATTCCGCTTTCGGTGAATCTGTTACTGTTTTCGAGAAATTCCTTAATGAATTCCCGAATTCCCAATATGTAGACAAAGTCAGCAGTTATCTGGTAGAGGTATACATGAATACCCGCAGTTACGAAGCCGCCTTGAAATCCATCGAACGAATCGCTCACCCGGGCACTGCAATTCTGGAGGCGAAACAGAAAATCTTGTTCCATCTCGGTACACAGTCTTTTGCCAATGCACAATTCCAGGAAGCTATCGGTTACTTTAACCAGTCTGTAGCCTTGGGACAATATAATCTGCAAAACAAGGCGGATGCTATTTATTGGAGAGGAGAAGCTTATTATCGTCTGAACCGGATGCAGGAAGCAGCAAGTAACTTCAGTGAATATCTGAATCTTACTCCGGACAGAAATACAGAAACTTATGCACTGGCATACTATAATCTGGCCTACATAGCTTTTCATGAGAAAGATTACACACTTGCCCAGAACCGTTTCCTGAAATTCACACAACTGGAAAAAGAAGAAAATCCCACTGCACTCGCAGATGCTTACAATCGCATAGGCGACTGTTATCTGCACGCACGCCGTTTCGATGAAGCCAAGCAATATTATACCAAAGCAGAAAATATGGGAACTCCTGCAGGTGATTATTCTTTCTATCAGTTGGCTTTGGTTGCCGGTTTGCAGAAAGATTATGATGGTAAGGTTGCATTGCTCAACCGCATGGCAAACAAATATCCGTCTTCACCCTATACCATAAATGCTCTTTACGAAAAAGGCCGTTCGTATGTACAGACAAGCAACAGTCGCCAGGCTATCGCAGCATTTAAAGAATTGCTGGATAAATATCCCGAAAGCCCGGTCAGCCGTAAAGCCGCTGCTGAAATCGGCCTGCTTTATTACCAAAACGATGAATATGATCGCGCGATAGATGCTTACAAGCATGTAGTAACCCAGTATCCGGGTAGTGAAGAAGCACGTCTCGCCATGCGTGACTTGAAATCGATCTATGTAGATGCTAACCGTGTAGATGAATTTGCCGCCCTGGCAGCCAAGATGCCGGGAGAAATCCGCTTTGATGCCAGCGAGCAGGATTCTCTGACTTATATCGCCGCAGAAAAGGTATATATGAAGAGAGAGATCGCTCCTGCCAAATCAAGCTTTACCCGTTACCTGCAAAGCTTCCCCAACGGCGCATTCAGTCTGAACGCCCATTACTATCTTTGTGTGATTG
>OGKO01000791.1_pt1 | contig 21857 bp, 12 predicted proteins | sample 1572451 | NCBI WGS metagenome assembly OGKO01 (sample SAMEA2582089, study PRJEB24529) | metagenome | biome: Human gut stool | place: China | collected 2011 | reverse complement strand
AGCATACCCGAAACAAGGAATCCTTCCTGAATTTCTTCCTTTTTCCATTGTGCCACCACGAACTCGATGCCAAGACCGACTACATAAGAAACGATTATTTTAGGCAATACAGCCAGGAATCCATAGGCAAACATTTCCCAGAAACCGCCCTCGGTACCTGTATGGGTGAAATGCTGGTAACCTACGTTGTACATACCGAACAGCAAAGCCGGCATCAACGCGATAACCACAATCGACATAATACGCTTGCTGTCGATTGCGTCATGTATATGCGTTCCCGATTTCGAAGTGGCATTAGGCACGAACAAGAATGTTTCGAAGCCGTCGAACACCGAACGAAATGCGTGGAATTTGCCGCCTTCTTCAAAGTTCGGCTTTATCTTGTCGAGATAATTTCTTAACGCTTTCATTAATGTATTTACTATTTTACTATTTACAATTTACTATTTGATACCTCCGATGCTTACATCATTTCGGCACGAAGCATATCGAGTCCTGCACGGACGATGCGTTGCAGTTCCAATTTTGACGAATCGACAAATTCACACAAAGCGAAATCTTCCGGAGCCACTTCGTAGATACCGAGCGCTTCCATCCGGTCGATGTCTCCGGCAATGATCGCCTTGATAAGGAACTCGGGCAGGATGTCCATCGGGAATACCTTGTCATATTCACCCGACATGATCATGTGACGTTCGCCACCTTTGATACGTGCGTCGATGGTGTATTCCTTCTTGCCCAGCAACCAGCTGAAGTAGGAGTGATTCACACTGAATTGGTTGAAACGCGGCATGATCCATCCCAACATTTCGTGGATGTCGTTGCCTTCGGGGATAACAGATACCTGGCTATGGAAAGCGCCAAGGAAACCATTCGGAGATACCTGCTTACCAGTCAGCACGTTGCCGCTGATGTAGCGTAGTTCTTTGTCTTTTGTTACGTTTCCGGCGAAGACACTGGTGAGCAATGCACCTACACGCAGTTTGGTGTAAGCCGGTTTCAGAACTTCGGAACCTGTCACGGCCACTGTACGGGTCATATCTACGCGGCCCGTATTCATCAGCCGTCCGATGAAGATGACGGCTTGCGGGTCGATCGTCCATACGGTTTCCCCTTTCACGACAGGTGCAACGCGGTTGATCTGCACACCTACGTTTCCGGCGGGATTCGGACCGTCAAAAGCAGTGATGGTAACGTTCTTAGCCTGAGTCAAGGCTGCTGATTTCTGTTTCACGCTGATACCGAGATAGGTCTTTGCGATCTTGGCCAGCGCATCGAGTCCTGTTTGGAAATTGGCCTCTTCTCCCTTCAAAGCAAACTCGAATTCGGGAGCCAGTGGATTGCTGTCGAATGCAGATACGAAGATTGCTCTCGGGGCAACTGCCGGATCGGCAATTACATCGTACGGACGCTGCTTGATGAAAGCAAACATACCGGACTGCAACAACAGTTCTTTCACCCGGTCGGCATTCATCCGGGCAACATCCTGCTTGCCGAACTCTTCATAGTCCTGCTCTGCAGCCGCTTCCACGACGATGTTCATCACCTTACGACGAGCACCGCGCTCCACGCTGGTTACCACGCCGCTAACGGGCGAAACAAATTTCAATTCAGGATGATTCTTGTCGATAAACAAGGGTCCTCCAGCCATCACATACTCCTGTTCTTTCACAACTACTTTCGGAGTTACTCCCGGAAAGTCGTCGGGCACGAGCGCATAGAATCCCGGCTCCTTTACAGTGACGAGTTCTTCGGCAGCTTTACCTTTCAGGTTGATGTCAAGGCCTTTACGTAACTTTATTACATTTGCCATGTGTTATATAAAATAATGGTTTTTATAATTTGCCCGCAAAAGTAATAAATAATAATGTGAAAAAGGAGGAAAAAAGAAAGGAATTACGGAGATTTTTCCGTAATTCCTTTTGTTAACGTACACGGGGGAAATAATGTGCCAATTGGTCAATATGCCAATGTGCCAATGAAAGAGGGAATGATGTGCTAATTGGCTAATGCACCAATGTGCCAATGAAAGAGGGAATGATGTGCTAATTGGCTAATGTGCTGATGTGCCGGTGTACCAATTGGGAGATATTACTTGATAAATGCTTTCCGGGGTCGATCGGTACACGAAGCCTGATTTTATTCTTCCGGAGCAAACATAGGATCCCATGCCGGGAGACGTATCGGCTTCTGTTTCAAGATTTCCTGTACTTTGGGAGTCGTGAATTTTGTTTCTACGACAAGACGGAACATGTATTCGTCGAACCATTTGTCTGTCATGATGAGATGTCCCTGATAACCGGAAGCGGCTCCCCAACTGTTCTCTACCATCCATTTTACGGGCTTTCCGTCTTTGTTCAAGTCAACGGCCATCAAGGTCATGGCGTGGGAAGAGCCACTGGAGAAAGTCTGGATACGTTGCTTCTTGTCCATCCCGAAGGTGGTGCCCATCAGTGATTCGTAGTCATAGTTTTTCACATCGAGCAGACCGCGTTCGGAGTTCAGGAACTTGCCCACATCGCAAGAGAAGTACATCATGGTGCTGTCCTTCAAGGAGGCAATGGCCATCTCTTTGATGTCCTCTACGGGCAGGTTGACATAAGTCCAGTTCTTGCCGTCGTAACGGTGGCGGTCATAGTCTATTTCATAGCACTTGTAATACTCGCGACTGGGGTCGTTCATCAGCATTACGTAGTTGGTCAGCAGTTGTTTGTCTCCATATTTCTCAAGGAAAGACATGGGAGTGTGATGCTCTGTCTCCACAGGATTACCCTTGGCATCGTGGCGGACATAGTCGAACTCCGTGGGAGGTACACCGAGGTTCAGCACCAGCATGCGGTAGATGGTTCCGAGCATCGTAGTTTTCTCCTTCTCCAGAGCTTCGGGCTTGGCACCGGCGGCAGCCATGTCACGCAGTTGCAGACCATACTCTTTCAGCTTCAGAGAGATGAGGTTGGCCATGCGGGAGGTATTTTCACTGCTGTTTGTTTCGGGCATGGCATCTTTGGGAACAAGGCCGTATTTGGAAACAATGTCGGCCACACCAGTAAAGGTACCCCCATCGCTCAGCGGATGCTGGAAGAGCCATTCTACGGTCTTATCAGTCAGGGGACTCTTGGAGGTGTCGATGATGCCTTGCAAGAAGAGGTTTGCCTTCTCCAACTGGTCCCAGAAGAAGGGATAGACTTCGGAGAACTCGAAAGACTGGAAACCGTATTCGGCAAGGGTCTTGGCACGCATCACATTCAGCCCCGTAAACAGCCAGCAACGGCCAGACGACTTCTGGTCGGTGATACCTTTGGATTCTACCTTGATGGAGAAGTGGGTATCCATGCCCTGCATATTCTCCTGGTTGAGTGCCAGTTTACGGATGTCATTATTGCCTATGGCATTGCGGAGCGCCTTGTCGGCAGCCGTGCCTTGATAACTTTGCTTGATTTGTCCAAGCATTTCGGGGCTGATACCCCCTTTTCCCTCTTGTGCCTGCACGGAGAGCAGTGCGGCACTCAGAACAATTACAGATAAAAATCGTTTCTTCATTCAGATTATGTGTTTTTAGTTATTGATGTCTTGCTTCGTGAAGCAGACAAAAGTAATGTCTTTTTTGATAATTTTAGTGACATCTTTAGATTTATTATCTATTACAGTGAAAACTATTCGGGATAAAATAGTTTCCTTTGCACCCACATTTCGTACGACATGAAAAGATATATACTAAGCATTATCGCACTGGTGCTGTTCGCCACCACCTTTTATGCCCAGGAACAGACTGCGGCCGCCACAAACGACAGCGTTCCTGCACTGACCAAAAAAGAACTACGCAAGCAAAAGGTAGCGCGTCGGAATCTGCATTACAATATTCTGGGCGGACCCAGCTACACCCCCGACTTCGGTGCCGTGCTGGGAGGAAGCGCCCTAATGACCTTCCGTATGAACCCCAGCGACACCACGCAGCTGCGCTCCGTAGTGCCCATGGCCATCGCCTTCATGTTCAACGGTGGCATCAATCTCTTCTCCAAACCGCAACTCTTCTTTAAGGGCGACCGTTTCCGTATCTTCGGAAAGTTCAGCTATAAAAATACGGAAGAAAACTTTTACGGCATCGGCTATAATACCAATAAAGATTATGTACGAAGCGACAGTACCAGCAAATACCGGTACAGCGGCGTGCAAATCAACCCCTGGTTCCTTTTCCGACTGGGCAACAGCAATATCTTTGCCGGACCTCAAATCGACATCAATTACGACCACTTGACGGAGCCCGGCAAGTTCTTGGTGGACGAACCCTCGTACAAAGAGGCAGGCGGTACGGCTAATGGCTATAACAACTTCAACTCCGGCCTCGGTTTCCTGCTGACATACGACAGCCGTGACGTCCCTGCCAACGCCTACCGTGGTATGTATCTGGATTTCCGCGGCATGATGTACGCCAAGTTCATCGGCAGCGACCAGACCTTCTACCGCCTAGAGATAGACTACCGCCAATACAAGTCACTGGGCAAGCGCAGGGTGCTCGCGTGGACGGCACAGACCAAGAACGTGTTCGGTGACGTCCCTCTGACGCAATATGCCCTCACCGGAACGCCTTTCGACCTGCGCGGCTACTACATGGGGCAATATCGCGACAAGTCCTCGCATGTGGTCATGGCAGAGTACAGACAGATGCTCAATACCGACCGCAGCACTTGGGTGAAGCGGATGCTCAACCACATAGGTTTTGTAGCCTGGACCGGCTGCGGCTTCATGGGCCCCACTCCCGGCAAGATAGAGGGTGTACTGCCCAACTATGGTGTAGGTCTACGCATTGAGGTACAGCCACGCATGAACGTCCGCCTGGATTTAGGCAAAAACACGGTAAACAACCAGATGTTGTTTTACTTCAATATGACAGAAGCGTTTTGAGTAACGCCCTGCCTACCTGCCCATCCCTTTCCTATGGAGAATGATGATTGAAAGCCTTTAATCGCCTCTCACTCACAAGGTTATTCAAGCTCACCTCTATAGGAAGCTCACTTCCTTATAACATCGGAACACCTTGAGAAACAAACATTTTATTTTTCTTTTCTTTTTCTTGCATCGGTAAAAGATTATCCATACTTTTGGCAATCACATTTCTTTTTATCAAAAAAGAAAGCAAACGAGCGGATACATGAAAGCCCTTGAAGTACTCTTCTGGATAAGTTTATTCATAGTGTTCTATACCTATATAGGCTATGGTATATTATTATATATTCTGGTCAAGATAAAAGAGTGCTTCCACACACCTACCCTCTGGCCTATGCCCACCGACAACGCATTGCCCCCATTGACTCTGTTTATCGCCGCCTATAATGAAGAAGATGTAGTGGACGAAAAAATGCGCAACTGTCTGGAGCTGGACTATCCTGCCGACAAGCTACGCATTCTTTGGGTGACCGACGGCAGCAACGACCATACCAACGAACGCCTCTCCCACTGGCCGCAAGCCATCGTCCTCCACCAACCCCAACGCCAAGGCAAGACAGCCGCCCTGAACCGCGGTATACATTTCGTAGAAACGCCCCTTGTCGTGTTCACCGATGCCAATACTCACCTCAACCGCGAAGCCCTGCGGGAGATAGTGCACGCCTTCACCGACCCTAAAGTGGGATGCGTGGCAGGCGAAAAACGTATCGCCGTGCAAAGCAAGGACAATGCTGCCTCGGGGGGAGAAGGGCTATACTGGAAATACGAATCCACCCTCAAAGCGCTCGACGCACGCCTCTATTCGGCAGTAGGCGCAGCGGGTGAACTGTTTGCCGTGCGCCGCGAGCTGTTCGAGGAAATGCAGACAGATACGCTGCTCGACGACTTCATACTCTCCCTGCGCATCGTCATGCAGGGACACACCATTGCCTATTGTGCCAATGCCTATGCCGTAGAAAGCGGCTCGGCAGACATGCGCGAGGAAGAAAAGCGCAAGGTGCGCATCGCTGCCGGGGGCTTGCAGTCCATCTGGCGGCTGCGTCCGTTGCTCAACCCATTCCGTTACGGCACATTCTGTTTCCAATATATTTCCCACCGGGTGCTGCGCTGGTCGCTCACTCCTATCCTATTGTTCCTATTGCTTCCCCTCAACACAATTCTCATCTTTACGACAAGCACGCCATTACTGTATGCCATCATCTGGCTGTTACAAGCTCTTTTCTACCTCATGGGAAGTTGGGGGTACTACCTTTCAATGAAGCATATAAAAAACAAGATACTTTTCATCCCCTACTATTTCCTCTTCATGAACGTCAACGTCATACGAGGATTCAACTACCTGCACAAGCGCAAAGGCAATGCAAGCGGCGCATGGGAGAAGGCCAGAAGGGCATGAAACTAATACTGTAAGAATGAAAAACATTTTGAAACAAGCTGAAAACGCCGAGAGACTATTGAAGCTGACGTCAGATACCATGCTCCTTCTGAACCGGGACGGCATTTGCATGGACATCGCAGTGCACAATGTAAACCTTTGGTTCATGAAGGAAGAAAAGCTGCTGGGCAAGAATCTGTTCCAACTGATACCGCCGTCCACTTACTACCAAGTATATCCGGAGTTCAAGAAGGTACTGACGCAAAAGGTACGTTCAGTCCATAATTACGAAATGACACTGGGTCACACTACCTATTACTTTAAATGCATCATGTACCCGTACGACGGCATGGTCCTCTGCCAGTACCGCGACATCACAGAACGCAGCCAGCGCAAACTGGAACTCGAAAAGAAAAACCACGAGCTCAACGAAATACAAAAGGCCGCCCTCATCGGAAACTGGCAATACGATACCCAGACCCGCATATTCTGTTATGCAGGCCATACGGGTATCATGTGTTCGGAAGAGGTGCAGCACATCAATATGGACAATTATCTGGAACTCATCCTTCCTGAAGACCGGAAAAGCTTTACCGGCTGGATGAAAGAGAATCTGAAAGGCAAGATGGAAAACAGCGTGGACTACCGCATCTTCCTCAAAGGAAACATTTTCTATATCCGCCTCAAAGCGTTTGCCCGCGAACGGCAGAAAGACGGGAATGTCACTATAGAAGGATACATACAGAACATTACCGACATACAGAAACGGCGCAACGACATCAATCTGCTGACACATGCCATCAACAACTCCACCGAGGACATTTATTCGGCACACGAAGACGGCACGCTGATATTCTGCAACCGTTGCTTCAAGGAACGGCATGGCATCGGTAATGGCCAAGACATCACCCGGATGAAGATATACGACCTGCCCTCATACGGCAGGGATGAAACATCCTGGAAAGAGTTTGCCAACCGTGTCAAACGTGGAGAGACGAACCACGGATACATCGTCTACCATCCGCTGCCCAAGCGTCCGGAAGTACTCGCCATTGAAGGAAACGCTTATTGGGTGACAAGCGACAAAGGGGAAGGAACCATCTGGACATTCGGAAGAGACGTATCGACACGCATCCGGCATGAGCAGCAAATCAAACAGTTCAACCAGATTTTGGACAAAATCATCGAAAACCTCCCGGCAGGCATTGTTGTGAAGGACATCAACAACAACTTCAAATACCTCTACCGCAACCGCGAATCATATAACCGCGAAATCCCCATACAAGAGGCATTGGAAAAGGATGACTTTGACTTTTATCCCCTGGATACTGCCCAGGAAAAGAGGGCGCAAGACATCGAAATAGCCAGAACCGGCAAAGAGATGCACTGGATTGCGGAAGAACGCGACGGAAACGGAAATCCCATCTATCTGGACAAACGGAAGATGAAGATTGAAAGCAACGACTTCTCCCCCATCCTGCTGAACATCGAATGGGACATCACGGAAATGGAACAGATGAAACGGGAACTGCTCGTAGCCAAGGAGAAAGCCGAGACCTCCGACCGGCTCAAATCTGCCTTTCTCGCCAACATGAGCCACGAGATACGCACACCGCTCAATGCCATTGTAGGCTTCTCACGAATTATTGCCGAAAGTACCGACGAGGAAGAACGGCTAGGCTATTACGAAATAGTGGAATCGAACAACGAACGCCTGCTCCAGCTCATTAACGAAATCCTCGACTTATCAAAAATAGAATCGGGCATCGTGGAGTTCACCATCACGCCCGTACGCCTCCATCCACTCTGCAAGGAGATACACGACGCACATATTTTCCGCTGTCCCGAAGGAGTGGAACTGATATACGAACCCTCTGACGAGAATATCGTGATTGACGGAGACAAGAACCGGATTTTCCAGGTCATTTCCAATCTGATAGGCAATGCCTTCAAGTTCACCACCACCGGGCACATCAGTTACGGGTATCGCCAGGAAGGCAAGTATGTAGCATTCCACGTCACCGATACGGGTATGGGCATTGCACCGGACAAGGTGGACCGGGTATTCGAACGTTTCGTCAAGGTGAACAACTTTGCCCAGGGCACCGGATTGGGACTTTCTATCTGCAAAACCATCATCGAACGTCTGGGTGGCAACATATCCGTCACTTCAGAGGTGGGTAAAGGCACCACATTTACTTTTGTTCTCCCGCTGGAATCCACCAGCAAAACAGAGGCGGAAAAGAAAGAAGAGGACAACCAGGAAACGACAGCAGAGACACACTCCACAGAGCAGAGGGGCAAAAATGCAGCCCCCGGAGATTCCCCGAAGAATGAAGAGGTCGGAGCACTCCCTACCCCTCCTTCCAAGACCATCCTGATTGCCGAAGATACAGAAAGCAACTTCATCCTAATTAACGCCATTTTAGGCCGACTCTATCGGCTGAAACATGCCAAAGACGGCATGGAAGCCGTAACGATGTTCGAGGAAGTCCACCCCGACCTCATCTTGATGGACATGAAAATGCCCAACCTTGGCGGAATCGACGCCACTCGCATCATCCGTGAACTGGTACCGGACATCCCCATCATCGCCCTTACGGCCTATGCCTACGAGCACGACAAGCAAGCTGCCCTGGAAGCAGGTTGCAACGACTTCCTTACCAAACCCTTCACTCAAGAAGTGCTGAAGGAAACCATCAAGAAATGGCTGGATGATAAAGGATGACTGAAAAACAGTCATCCTCCACTTTATGCAAAAATATCACTTCGCTGGATATAAGCAATCACATCCCCTTTATTGACCACATCCCCTTGCTTGGCACAGACTTCCACCACACGTCCGGTAAATCCGGTCCATATCTTCTCGTATTCGCCCCACGGCGTAGAGATGTAGCAGAACACCTCATCATGCTGGTACTTGCGTCCGATGAAAGGAGCAGAAGAAGGACCTTCGACGGAAACCTCCCAAAGCACTTGCCCCTTGGAAGGCGCGATTATCGGGTCTGCCTTGGCACGCTTCAGCTTCTTGATTTCTTCTTCCGAGTATCCGTTTTTGGCCATCGCCGCATCCTTGGCACGCTGCAGGTCATCCTCAAAACGTTTCTTGGCAACGCCGGATTTATAGTCGCGATACTGCCGGTCGTGCATGGCAAGCTCGAAGAGTTCCTCGTCATCATCGCCATATTCCCAACCGTTTTCGTCCATCTCTTTCCGGTATGTATCCAGAGCATCCGGGTAGTTCAGCTGCGGGTCCGTATCCACGAACTCAAAGCCTTTGGACTTAGCCAGTTCCACTATCTCGGGCGCTAAAGTACCGGGGAGGCGTCCACTCTTGCCCAGAATCATGTCCCACGTATGGTTGTCTATCATCGTCCAACGCTCCTCTCCCTTTACCTGCTGCATGAGGTTCATCAAAGCCACATTCTTCACATACTGGCTGAAAGGAGTCACCAAAGGAGGATAACCCAGCTTGGGCCATACATATTCCACTTCGTCGAACAGCATGACGAGCAGGTCGTCCAGACTGAGTTCCGGCTCGTTCTTACCGCGCAGTATCATGTTGATGCCGGAATGCACTCCCTTCAAGTCGGCCATCATGGAGCCCATCATGCCACCCGGCAAACCGCACTTCAGCAAGAGTGAGGACATATGTTTATTGGTGGGGTCCATGAAATAACCCAAGAACTCGTCAATGAACTCCTGCGTCATGGCACGGGCTTTCATGTAGGCTTTCATGTTTATGTCGGGCACTTGGAAACCCAGGTCTTTCAGCATGGCCTGCACGGAGATGATGTCCGGATGAACCTTGCCCCACGACATGGGTTCCATCGCCACATCGATGATGTCGGCACCGTTCTCACAGACTTCGAGAATGGAAGCCATGGAAAGTCCGGGACCGCTATGCCCGTGGTATTGTATCAGCACATCGGGGTGCTTCTCCTTAATGGTTCTGACAAGCTGTCCCAGCATACCCGGACGTCCGATGCCCGCCATATCCTTCAAGCAGATTTCAGGTGCCCCGGCTTCAATCAACCGGTCGGCAATACTGGCATAGTATTCCACCGTATGGACGGGAGAATACGTGATGCAGAGCGTAGCCTGCGGTATCATGCCCGCTTCCAGAGCATATTTGATAGAAGGAATTATATTCCGCGTCTCGTTCAATCCGCAGAAGATACGGGTAATGTCCACACCCTGGGCATGCTTCACCTTGTACATCAGCCGGCGCACATCTGCCGGAACGGGATACATGCGCAGTGCATTTAGCCCGCGGTCGAGCATATGCGTCTGTATGCCTGCTTCCCTAAAAGGTGCGGTAAAGGCGCGTACAGCCTTGTTGGGATTTTCACCATACAGAAGGTTTACCTGCTCAAAAGCTCCTCCGTTTGTTTCAACGCGTGCAAAACAACCCATTTCAACTATCAACGGAGCAATACGTACCAACTGGTCTACCCGGGGTTGATACTTACCGGACGACTGCCACATGTCCCGGTAAACAAGACTGAATTTAATTTCCTTTTTCATCATAGTCAATAATAAGAGATTTTCCTTCGGTTAACTTAACATATACAAATATAAAGGATTATTCTGACATATAGTCAAGAATAACCCTTAAAAATTCATCAGAAGCAATATGTTATATATCATATTGCTACTATCAAATTATTATCAGATGAAATCTTTCAATTCATCCTGCAACTTCTGGCGCGTAAAGAAGATGCGGCTTTTCACCGTTCCGAGCGGAAGGCCGAGGCGTTCGGCAATCTCGCGGTACTTGAAACCGGACACATGCATGGAGAAAGGGACTTTATAGTCGCGTGGAAGGGCATTGACGATGCGATGCATTTCTTTCAGGTCGTAGGCACCCTCGGTACTGGCAAAACCAGAGTCCTGGGGCATGCTGAGGTGATACTGATTGTCCGTCTGGTCCACAAAAGTCTGTTCGCGAACTATTTTCCGGTAATTATTGATAAAGATGTTGCGCATAATGGTATACATCCAACCTCTGAAATTGGTGTCGGGTTCAAATTTGTCTTCGTTATCCAAAGCCTTGAGAGATGTCTCTTGCAACAAATCATTCGCTTCTTCCCGGTCGGCTGTCAACTTGTATGCAAAGCGAAGCAGTTCTTCTTGCACTGCAAGCAAATCTTTTCTAAAACTGTAAGTATTCATACTTTGCTCAATTTTTAAATAGTTAATAATGGTTTAGGTTTTACGATTGCAAGTATAAGGAAGATTTGAAGCCCCGGGGGACGGAATACGGTTTTTATTAGGGGTGAAAACTATCATTTGACAGTTTACACCCCCTCTCTGATAGTTTACGGGTGATATTATATACTGAAAACCATCATTTTTCCGAAGATTTCGTAAATGTTACGTGATTTTTTTATAGCTTTGCCTACATATAGGAAAACACTTTTATTACATAAAAACACTTTATTTTATGAAATCATTTCAATTTAAGTCACTTCTTCTGCTGGCTGCCCTCATCATTTCCCTGCCCTCCTTCGGACAAGGACTGAAGGCGTTCAAGCTGAAGAACGGTCTTTCCGTATATATATGGGAAGACGAATCCAAATCGGACGTATTCGGACTGGTAGGCGTACGTGCCGGTTCCATCAACGACCCCGAAGAGTACACGGGACTTGCACACTACCTGGAGCACGTCATGTTTAAAGGAACAGACAAGATAGGCGCGCTGAACTGGACGGAAGAAGAACCGATCTACAAGGAAATCATCGCCAAGTACGACCAGATGGCCGAAGAAGCCGACCCGGCAAAAAAAGAAGCCATCAGCAAGGAAATCAATGAGCTGACCGTCAAAGCTGGAAAATTGGGACTTCCCAACGAATACTCCAACCTGATGGAAAGCATGGGTGCCAAAGGGGTGAATGCAGGCACCTACTATGACTGGACCTTCTATCACAGCTCCTTCCCTGCCTATCAGATAAACAAATGGCTGGAAATCTCCTCACAACGTTTCCTGCATCCCGTATTCCGTTCCTTCCAGTCGGAGCTGGAAAACGTGTACGAAGAATATAACCGTTCACAAGATGACCAGGGACGTGCACAGAACCAGTTCGTGATGGAGAAAGCTTTTGAGGGACATCCTTACTCCCGTTCCATCATCGGCCTGCCCGAACATCTGAAGAATCCCCGCCTGAGCAAGCTGATTGAATTTTACGAACAATGGTATGTCCCCGAAAACATGGTACTGGTACTCGTAGGAAACATCAAAGCCCAACAAATCAGCGGACGCATCAATGCCGCCTTCGGGCGTCTGGCTGCAAAGCCCGCACCCGAGCGCAAGGTCTACCAGAACCTCGAAATAAAGGGCCGCAAACAGTATTCGGCTAAAGTAGGATTCTACCCGCAAGTGGCAATGGTATTCAATGGAGTACCTGCCGGACATCCCGACGAAGACGCTCTGGACATCGCTCTGGCACTGCTGAACAACAACAGTCAGACCGGAACTATGGACAAGCTGGTACTGGACGGTGAACTGACCAGCGCCGGAGCCTACACCCGTACTTTCCGCGAACAAGGACGCGCCATCGTAGCGGCCATTCCCCTCTACGACGAAAACCAGCGCCGTTTCGAGTCTACCAAAAGCGCCGAAAAGAAAGCCTTGAAAGCCATCCAGCAAATCGCCAACGGAGAATTCGAGGACTGGAAAATTGATGCCATCAAAGCCGAGAAATGCCGCCAGTTCGACCTGGAAATGGAGTCGAACGAGGACAAGGCCATGATACTGATGAACGCCTTCTACAACGAGCAGGACTTGGGCGACATACTCAATTACAAGGACAAGATTATGGCCATCACCACTGACGACATCAAGCGAGTAGCCAAGAAATATCTGTCAGACAATTACCTGGCCCTATATATCGAAAAAGGAAAGCCTGACAAGAACGCCAAGATTGAGAAGCCGGGTTACAAACCCGTAGAACCTCCGATAGGAAAAGAATCGCTCTATGCAACACAATTCAAAAACCTGCCCATCGGACAGATGGAGGAGAAATTCGCAGACTACGGCGAAGTGCAAATCAAGCAACTGAACGACCGTTCAAAGATGTACTACACACCCAACAAGGAGAATAACGTATTCCAGTTGGTTGTACAATACGGAGCCGGTGAACGCGAATTCCCAAAACTTGGCTATGCCGCCCAGTTGATGAACAACGCAGGCATCATGGGGGCCTACGAACCGCAAGAGTTGAAAGAAGAACTCAGCAAGCTGAACGCAACCTGCCACGTGACAGCCGATGAAGACAACCTCTACATCATCATGGAGGGCTACGAAGCCACCCTGCCGCAAGCCTGCCAGCTACTTTCACGCCAGATTTTGATGCCAAAACTGGACGAAAAGCAACTGGCACGTCTGAAAGGTTCGGCAATGGGTATGCGCCAGCAGCGCAAAGACAACGTCAGCATCCTGAACGAAGCACTGCGGCAGTACATGCTCTACGGAGAGAAATCAGACTACATCAAGGAACTGACCGACAAGGAGATTTACGAATTACAGATTTCAGAACTGACGGGCGACATCAACCGCGCCTCCAACTACGAGGCAAAGGTGTTCTTCACCGGAACACTCCCCTTCGACCAAGTATACGATATCCTGAGCAAGAACCTCCCATTGGTGGCCAACGAACGCCCGTCCAACTCCCCACAGGCAAAGGACATGATGCCGGTGACCGAAAACACCGTCTACTTCCTGCCTAACAACGATGCAGAACAAGCCCAAATCCACCTCTACATCCCGATGCAGAAGGCTGACAAAAAGGACGACGTGCTGCGTAGCGCATTCAACCAATACTTCGGTCTTGACTTCACCGGCATCGTTCTGAACGAAATCCGCGAAAAACGCTCCATGGCCTATACAGCCTACGCATTCGTCGGCACGCAAGGCATAGCCGGAAAAGCAAGCTATCTGCGCGGCTACATCGGTACCCAGAACGACAAGGCAAACGATGCATTGGACGTACTGATGGGTCTCGTCAACGACATGCCGAAAAATCCGGAACGTATCGACAACATCAAGAGCTACCTCCGCCAAGCCATGCTGACCAGTCACCCCAGCTTCCGCAACAAAGCCATGGAACTGGTAGACTTGGGCTACAGAGGCTACACAGACGACCCAGCAAAGGAAAACCTACCGAAAGTAGATGCACTGACCTTTGACGACATCGTGAAATTCTACGAAGAGAACATCAAAGACAAACCTTACTGCATTTCCATCATGGGCAACCCAAAGAACATTGACCTGAAGCGACTGGAAAAATTCGGCAAGGTAGTGAAACTGAACGAACGCAAACTTTTCAACACGAAGGATGCATTGTTCTAACCTTGTTTTATCCCCTTAGCAATCCCATCCTCTTTCCCCCTTATCAGGGGAACGAGGAATATGAAAGATTCCCCGACATTTCGGTTCCAAATGCCGGGGAATCTTATTTTTAACACCTGAAGTTCTTTTGCACATTGCCCGGAATTTCACCGGAAAATCCCTGAGATTCTCAGACAGCAGATAACGGACTACCCTTCCTGCTCCTCTTCATTGCCCGAAAGGATAGGCAGGCAAATCCTATACTTCACCGCCAGTATGCGGGTAACGAACACCGTCACACCGCCCACAATCTGACACACGAAAGACTCCATCCCCAGAAGATGGCACATCCAGTAGAAGGTTCCTCCCACCACACAAGCCATCGCATAAATCTCCTTCCGGAATATCAGCGGAATTTCGTTAATGAATACGTCACGTATCACACCTCCCGCAGCCCCGGTGATGCTGCCCATAATGATGGCCACCCAGAAGGGATAGCCCAGCGCGATGCTCTTGCCCACGCCGACCACCGTGAACAGTGCCAGGCCGATACTGTCGAATATGAAGAACGTATTGTGCAGATGGATGAGATGTTTACCGAAGAGGATGACCCACAACAAGGCCAGTCCGGTACAAATCAAGTAAATGGGATCCGTCATCCAGCCCGGGGTGACGTCCAGCAACAGGTCGCGTATCGTACCGCCACCAATGGCCGTCACAAAACCCACCACATACGCTCCAAACCAGTCGAACCGCTTGGCCGAGGCCAGGCGTATGCCACTGATGGCAAAGGCAAATGTGCCAATGAAATCGAGTATCTGAACAAATGTTGGCATTATCACTTTGAGAATTAAAAATTATAAATTATAAATTAAACATTGAATAAGTGTGTATTTTCAACAGACACTCTGAAAATAATAGGCAAAGTAACAAATAATTTCCCTAAGAAAACGTATTTTTGTCGTATCATTTTTCACCAACTACGACAATGAGAATAACAATCGTATCGGGCGCACGCCCCAACTTCATGAAAATAGCCCCCATCTGCCGCGCCATCGACGCCGCCAGAGAGGCAGGAAAGAACATCTCCTACCGCATCGTCTACACCGGTCCGCAGGATGACACCAGCCTGGATGCCTCGCTCTTCTCCGACCTTTCCATGAGGAAACCGGATGCCTACCTCGGTGTCACCGGACACAACCATTCGCAGGTGGCAGCCTCCATCATGCTCGCCTTCGAGCGGGAGTTGGACGGGCATCCGGCACAAGTCGTACTGGTGGTAGATGACATGACCGCCACTATGAGCTGCTCCATCGTCGCCAAGAAGCGCGGACTGAAGGTGGCGCACGTCATAGCCGGCACACGCTCTTTCGACATGAACATGCCCCGCGAGGTGAACCGCACCATCGTGGACGCCATTTCCGACTATCTCTTCACCGCCGGCATGGTGGCCAACCGCAACCTCAACCAGGAGGGCATGATACCCGAATATATCCACTACGTGGGCAACATACTGATTGACACCATCCGTTTCAACCGCCACCGCCTGGTGCAGCCCATGTGGTTCTCCAGCCTCGGCCTGTGGAAAGGGAACTACCTGCTGCTCACCCTCAACCGCCGCGACCTGCTGGAGAAGAAAGCCGTACTGCACTCCCTGCTCCAGACCGTCATCGAGAAGGCCGGCGGCATGCCTATCGTCGCCCCGCTACACCCCTACGTGCAAAAGGCGGTGAAGTCGCTGGAAGTGAATGCTCCCAACCTGCACATCCTGCCTCCGCAGAGTTACCTGCACTTCGGATTCCTCATCAACCAGGCACGGGGCATCGTCACCGACTCGGGAAACATCGCCGAAGAAGCTACCTTCCTCGACGTCCCCTGCATCACCCTCAATACCTATGCCGAGCATCCCGAAACCTGGCGCATCGGTACCAACGAGCTGGTAGGCGAAAATTCCTTCGCTCTCTCCGCCTCGCTCGACAAGCTGCTGCACGGAGAATGGAAGCACACCACCCTGCCCGACCGCTGGGACGGACGAACGGCGGAACGCATCGTACAGACACTACTGAACGGCAACAATTCATAATCCTCCATAAATTCTATCCCAAGCTTGCAAACGTCTATCCCAAACCTACGGACGCTTATCCCAAGCTTGGGTCTTTCTATCCCAAGGCTTGGGATAGAACTTTCTCCATACGTTGTGCAACTTTATCCTTTATATCCGGCAACTTTTCTATAAGGATTCTGTACGTTTTTTATCTGTATCCGGCAAACAAGACATACGACTTTCACGTTCATTTAACCATATCTCCCGTTTCTTTAGTCTATATTTGCTTCTTGATTAACCTTAATTTGTTAACTTTGTGCCCGAATTATCTGTAACTTATGAAGCAAAGATATACAATTTACGCCCTTTTCCTGCTGTCACTGTTCGTCTCCATCAGCGCATCCGCCCAGATAAAGGGTGTCATCACAGACTCCCTCACGAACGAACCACTGATGTACATCACCGTACAGTATGAAGGGAAAGGTGTAGGCGGCATCTCCAACGCAAACGGTGAATACCAGGTGGAAACCCGCAAAGGCTGGGATGAGCTGACGTTCTCTGCTGTAGGCTATATCACCAAGAAAGTGAAACTAAAACCCGGCACCCGGGTGCTGAACGTCAAACTGCAATCGGATGACATCATGCTCTCCGAGGTCGTGGTGAAGCCCAAAAAGGAGAAATATTCCCGCAAGAACAACCCCGCCGTGGAGTTCATGAAGAAGGTCATCGAGAACAAGAAGGCACTGAAACTGGAAGAGAACGACTACTACCAGTACCAGAAGTACGAAAAGATGAAGATGTCGCTCAACGACGTCACCCCTGACAAAATGGAGAAAGGCATCTACAAGAAATTCTCCTTCTTCAAAGACCAGGTGGAGGTATCACCCAAGACCAACAAAATGATTCTACCCATCTCCATCAAGGAGACGGCCAGCAAGACCATTTTCCGTAAAAACCCCAAGAGCGAAAAGACCATCATCGAAGGTATGAACTCCACCGGTATCGAAGAGTTCTTCAACACCGGAGACATGCTGGGGACCATCCTTACGGACGTATTCTCCGACATCAACATCTACGACGACGACATCCGGCTGCTGCAACGCCGCTTCGTCAGCCCCATCGGCCGCGGAGCCATCAGCTTCTACAAATACTACTTGATGGACACGCTCATGGTGGATAGGCAGGAGTGCGTGCACCTCACCTTCGTTCCCCAGAACCCACAGGACTTCGGTTTCACGGGGCACCTCTACGTGGTGAAGGACTCCACCTATGCCGTGAAGAAATGTACCATGAACCTGCCCAAGAAGACGGGTGTCAACTTCGTGGAAAACCTCGACATCGTGCAGCAGTTCGAACAACTGCCCGACGGAAACTGGGTGCTGACCGATGACGACATGACCGTGGAACTGCACTTTGTGAAAGGCATCCAAGGCCTGGAAGTGCAACGGACCACCAAATACAGCGACTATCAGTTCACGGAGATAGAACCCCGCCTCTTCCGCCTGAAAGGAAATGTCATCAAGGAGGCGAACATGCTTGCCAAGAGCGACGAGTATTGGGCGAAAGTGCGCCAAGTGCCCCTCACCAAGAAGGAGAGCACGATGGACGTATTCATGAACCGCATCGAACAGATTCCCGGCTTCAAGTACGTCATCTTCGGGGCGAAAGCCTTGATTGAGAACTTCGTGGAGACGGGCAGCAAGAACCATCCCAGCAAGTTCGACTTCGGCCCTATCAATACAATGATAACCAGCAACTACGTCAACGGCACGCGCTTCCGTCTGAGCGGCATGACGACCGGTAACCTCGACCCGCATTGGAGCCTAAGCGGTTACGGTGCCTACGGAACCAAGGACAAGAAATGGTTCTACTCCGGGCAGGTGGCCTATTCCTTCAACAAACGAGAATACGTATTGTGGGAGTTCCCGAAGCACTACATCGCCTTCAAGTACACCTACGACGTGATGTCTCCCATGGACAAGTACCTCGCCACGGACAAGGACAACTTGTTTGTCGGTTGGAAATGGACTACGGTAGACCAAATGTCCTACATGCGCGACGCCACGCTGACCTACGAGCTGGAGACCAATACCGGCTTCTCCGTACAGGCCATGGCACGCCACCGCAACGACCAGCCTGCGGGGCAACTGCAATACTGGAAGAACAACGGAGAAACACCCGGACAGTGGGATGAAAAGAATACGCAGGTGCACGACATCACCACTACCGAGCTGGGTGTGACCCTGCGTTACGCTCCTGGTGAAACCTTCGTCAACACCAAACAGCGCCGCGTGCCCGTATCGTTGGATGCGCCCACCTTCACCCTCTCCCACACCGCCGGATTCAAGGGCGTGCTGGGTGGAGAGTACAACTTCAACTTGACGGAAGCCAGCATCCGGAAGCGCTTCTGGCTCGGCTCGTGGGGCAAGCTGGACGTAACGGCACGTGCCGGTGCGCAATGGAACACCGTTCCCTTCCCCCTGCTGAACCTACCGATGGCGAACCTCTCGTACATTACGCAGAACAACGAGTCCTTCAACCTCATCAACAACATGGAGTTCCTGAACGACCGTTACGCCTCCCTCAACCTAAGCTACGACATGAACGGAAAACTCTTCAACCGCATCCCGCTCATCAAGAAGCTGAAGTGGCGCGAGATGTTCCGCATCCGTGGTCTGTGGGGCACGCTGACGGACAAGAACAACCCATACAAGAGCAACAATCCCGACTTGTTCCTCTTCCCCATGCGCGACGGTGTACCCACCAGCCACGTCATGGGCAAGACTCCCTATGTGGAAGCCAGTGTAGGTATCTACAATATCTTCAAGCTGCTCCACATAGAATATGTACGCCGACTGACCTATACGGATATACCGGGAGTGAAGAAGGGCGGTATACGCTTCATGATATTAATGATTTTTTAAGAGTTACATACTATGCAACCATTAGCAGAACGGCTTAGACCAAGAACATTAGATGAATATATCGGTCAGAAACATTTAGTGGGACCGGGTGCAGTGCTGCGTAAGATGATTGATGCAGGACGTATCTCTTCGTTTATCTTATGGGGCCCTCCGGGAGTGGGAAAGACAACCCTGGCACAGATTATCGCCAACAAGCTGGAAACCCCTTTCTATACACTTAGTGCCGTGACCAGCGGTGTGAAGGATGTACGCGACGTGATAGAGCGTGCCAAGAGCAACCGCTTCTTCTCGCAAGCCAGTCCCATCCTCTTCATCGACGAGATACACCGTTTCAGCAAGTCGCAGCAAGACTCGCTGTTGGGAGCCGTGGAGCAAGGCACCGTGACGCTGATAGGCGCCACCACGGAGAACCCTTCGTTCGAGGTCATCCGCCCGCTACTATCCCGCTGCCAGCTCTATACCCTGAAGTCACTGGAGAAGGACGACCTGCTGGAACTGCTGCAACGCGCCATCACCACGGACACCGTGCTGAAGGAACGGAAAATAGAACTGAAAGAAACCACTGCCATGCTCCGCTTCAGCGGAGGAGACGCCCGCAAGCTGCTCAACATCCTCGAACTGGTGATAGATTCCGAAGCCACCGACCCTGTCCTCATCACGGATGACATGGTGACCGAACGCCTTCAACAGAACCCTCTTGCTTACGATAAGGATGGCGAGATGCACTACGACATCATCTCCGCCTTCATCAAATCCATTCGCGGCAGCGACCCGGATGGCGCCATTTACTGGCTGGCACGCATGGTAGAAGGCGGTGAAGACCCTGCCTTCATAGCTCGCCGCCTCGTCATCTCCGCTTCCGAAGACATCGGACTGGCCAACCCCAACGCGCTGCTGCTTGCCAACGCCTGCTTCGACACGTTGATGAAAGTGGGATGGCCCGAAGGACGTATCCCCCTGGCAGAAGCCACCATATACCTTGCCACCAGCCCCAAGAGTAATTCAGCCTATATGGCCATCAACAATGCCCTGGAACTGGTACGCGAAACGGGCAACCTCCCCGTCCCCCTGCACCTGCGCAATGCGCCCACCAAGCTGATGAAGCAGTTGGGCTACGGCGAGAAGTACAAGTACGCCCACGACTACCCCGGCAACTTCGTCAAGCAGCAATTCCTGCCCGACGAATTGAAAGACCGCCGTATCTGGGAGCCACAACTCAACCCTGCCGAGCAGAAGCACAAGGAACGGATGCAGCAACTCTGGGGAGAGGAAAAGAAATGGTAAACTATCAATTAAAATTAAAAATTAAAAGTTAGAGATTAAAAGTCGGATACAGAAAATCCCCACAACAAATAACTTATAACTCATAACTCCATGAATATAGTAGTATTAGACGGCTATGCCGCCAACCCCGGTGACCTTTGCTGGGACGAATTGCAAGCCTTGGGCGAGTGCACCATCTACGACCGCACCGCCCCTGCGGAAGTATTGGAACGCGCCGCTGGTGCAGAAATCCTGCTGACCAACAAAACCGTGCTCACCGCTGAGCACATGACGGCACTGCCCGAACTGAAATACATCGGTGTGCTGGCTACCGGATACAACATCGTAGACACCGCCGCTGCCAAAGAACGCGGCATCATTGTCACCAATATTCCCGCCTACAGCACCGACTCCGTTGCCCAGATGGTCTTTGCCCATATTCTGAACATCACCCAGCAAGTGCAACACCACTCTGAAGAGGTGCACCGGGGCCGCTGGACAGCAAGCAAGGACTTCTGCTTCTGGGACACGCCTCTCATCGAACTGCGCGAAAAGAAGCTTGGAATCGTAGGCCTGGGCCACACCGGCTTCACCACCGCCCGCATCGCCATCGGCTTCGGTATGAAGGTATGTGCCTACACCTCCAAGACCAACTTCCAGCTTCCTCCCGAAATCCGCAAGATGGAGCTGGACGAGTTGTTCCGCGAATGTGACATCATCAGTCTGCACTGTCCCCTCACCGACTCCACCCGCGAGATGGTGAATGCAGAACGGCTCCGGCTGATGAAGCCCACCGCCATCCTCATCAATACCGGACGCGGCCCGCTCATCAACGAACAAGACCTTGCCAATGCACTTAACAACGGCATCATCTATGCCGCCGGCGTAGACGTACTCTCGCAGGAGCCTCCCCGTGCCGACAATCCATTGCTCTCTGCCCGTAACTGCTACATCACTCCGCACATTGCCTGGGCAAGC
>OGKO01000748.1_pt1 | contig 22761 bp, 22 predicted proteins | sample 1572451 | NCBI WGS metagenome assembly OGKO01 (sample SAMEA2582089, study PRJEB24529) | metagenome | biome: Human gut stool | place: China | collected 2011 | reverse complement strand
TAAAAGTTGCATTATTTCTAGACAGACCGACAATTTTATTATAACACTATGAGGATGATGTGCAAGGTTTTGAAAGGTATTGACCTATCTTACATTGATGTCATAGACGACTTTTCAGAATTGACTTTTTATATTAAACTATTAGAGTAGATGATTTCATAGATGAGGGAGAAAAATAATTGAAAACATTTCAACTAACAGCTAAGAAAAAGATTACCCTGGCACTCCTAGTTATCATCGCAGTTGCTTTGGTTATCTTTATCATTAACGTACAGATGAATCAGCCAGATAACCTACCTGCCAACTACATGGAGCGCCTGAAAAATCCTGGAATGACGGGCGATTACATCGGCCTTTGGAAGTCTCGCTGGCATGAAGAAAACAAAGCCTGGCTTTATCCTGCGAAACAATACGCTATCTATGCAGTAGTAGCACTAGCTTGTCTATCAGCTTGGGTTGTTGCTTCAAAAGCAAAATTTTGGAAATAAGAAAATGCTTCTCTCGACTTGAGGGAAGCGTTTTTTCATAACAAATTAAAGTTTGCTTGTCATGATAGCTTTTTGATAGAATACTATTTGGAGGAATGTTACATGTCTAAAAAAATCATTAATGTTGTGGCAGCAGCCATTGAAAAGGATGGCAAAATCTTTTGTGCCCAACGACCAGAAGGAAAAAGTTTAGGAGGATACTGGGAATTTCCTGGAGGTAAGTTGGAAGAAGGAGAATCACCTGAAGAAGCATTAATTCGAGAGATTCATGAAGAATTAAATTCTCAGATTGAGATTATTTCCTTCGTTAATGAAGCTTCCTATGATTATGATTTTGGAACTGTTGTCATGAAAACTTTTCATGCTAAACTTGTTTCTGGAAATCTAGATTTGTTGGAACATCAGGATTCAGCTTGGTTAGAGCCAAGTCGCTTGAAAACTTTGAATTGGGCACCTGTAGATAGACCAGCTGTAGAATTGTTATCAAAATAAGAGCATCACAAATGTGGTGCTCTTATTTATTAGTTATGTAGCGATAGAGAGTATCAGGAATAGGATTATCTAGTTTGAAATTCATAGTAACAATACTTTCATTACCACTTTCCAGTGGGCGTACTAATTCTTCAACAGTAGATGGTACGATGGTCAAGTCACCTAAATAGTAAAAATCTCCACCTTCAGCGTCATCTTTAATGATAAATAATTTTAGATCTAATCCATTTTCAGGTGAATTGATAATTGTTTTTACATCTGGAGACTCAAGTGTACGCTTGTTTTTAGAAAACCATTTTAGAGTAGTTTCATTTAATAACTCATCTTCGTATTTGATAGTATCACTGATTTCATCATCTTTATGATAGGTGATGAAGATTGGACAAGTGTTAGTGTTCTTGTCTATTTTATAGCCACCAATATTAAGTGGAGGTTCATCCTTAGACCAGTTAAGAAGTTTACAGACATCACGACGTGAATATTTTTGACCAATTGTAAATATTTCAGGATAATCATTCGTTTTGTAGAGTCCAGCCTCAATAACATCATTAAAAAGCAAGGCAAAATCAGAGTTCTTGAAACAATCTAGGACCTCAGGATTGAGCTTATAAACATTTTTTTCTAGAGTGACCAGAGGTTCAGTACCGAATTTTTTTACCTCTTGAGATTTAAGAAATTGAAGACTTAATACATTTTCAACAGAGGAGATGATTGAGTCTTTAGTAGATAATTGTTCAGTTTCCAGAATCTCAATAAATTTATCTTTCGAGACTTCACCATTTTTGATAAGTTCCTTAAGTAGAAGCAGCTCATGTTTTCGTTTACCAGGAAGAAGTTCAAATGTGATAAAACTCAACCAGTTACTTTCAGCATCAGTGAGTTCTATTGACTTGTTTGAAAATTTGTTAATAACATCTGCATAGTTTTTGAAGCTATTATTGTTAAAAAATACTATTGGATCAATATTATCAAAGGTTAAATGATCGATTAGCATAGGCGTTCTACCAAGTTTATTTTCAAGATCTGTATAAGCATCCTTGAGAATTTTCATGTTAGAAAGAACCGTGTTTGTAATCGATTTGAAGATTTGTTCTTTGGCAACTTCCTCAAAGTTCACGGTTGTTAAACCACTCAAGATATTTGGTTCACGCAGTTCACGGCGGTAATTATCTTTATTCATCGATTTATCGCCAAATAATGCAATCGGAATCAGATAGTTGTTTTTGTAATTACCAATAAAATCAATAATAGTAACGTAATCCTTGCTTTTATGCTTACGAAGTCCACGACCAAGCTGCTGAACAAAAATGATACTTGATTGCGTGTTACGCAACATAACTACCTGGTTTACGGATGGTATGTCTATTCCCTCGTTAAAAATATCAACGGTCAAGATATATTCAAGCTCTCCATCTTCTAGTTGCTTAACAACCTTTTCACGATAGTTGATATCGTCATCACCAGTTAATGCGATGGTACGTTTTCCATGTTGATTAAGTTTTATTGATAATTCTCTGGCTTCTGCTTTTGATGAGCAAAAAATAAGTCCACGAACTTGATTATTACAAACACCATAGAAATCAATTTTATTTAGAATATGTTTGACACGCTCATCTGATGTAAGGTTTGAGATATTTGATTTTTCGTCAATAAGTTGACCATCAATTTCTATGTCTTTAACGCCAAAATAGACGAAAGGACAGAGCATGTCATTTTCTAATGCATCTTGTAAGCGAATTTCATAGGCAATATTATAGTCGAAAATCTCGTAAATATTTTGGCCATCAGTACGTTCAGGAGTTGCTGTCATACCTAGATAAAAATTCGGTGTAAAATGGCCCATAACTTTTTTGTATGAATCAGCTCCAGCCTTATGCACTTCGTCAATGAGAATATAGTCAAAGAAGTCTTTTGAAAAAGCTTTTAGGTTATCCTCGCGTGACAATGTTTGAATAGTCGCGAAGATATATTTTTTACCAGTTAAATCGTCACCCGAGTGATAAATATGTCCTTCAGAGGGATTAAAGCCCAGAACTTTTTGAAAATCTATTAAAGATTTTTTGAGAATCTGTTCACGATGGACGATAAATAACATGCGTTCAGGATTATATTGTTTAACGTCAAAGGCAGATAAAAATGTCTTACCAGTACCTGTGGCACTGATAACGAGTGCCCTATCTTTTCCCTGTTCCCGAATATTTCTAAGTCCTTCTAGTGCAGCTTCTTGCATTTTATTAGGAACAATTTTTTCAGCTGAATAAGGGAGTTTCTCTTCGTCATTAATCTTTGTGAGACTAATAACCTTCTTTCTCTTTTGAGCATAGGTATCAATTATTTCGGGTGTTAGTAACTCTGATTGTTCCCAAATACGGTCAAATTCTGATTTGGTATTTTGAATGAATTCCCCGTTATGAGTAGAGGTTAGTTTGATATTCCATTCATAATTGATTTTTAAAGCCGTATGAGTAAGGTTGGAACTACCTGAAATCAGTACCTGTTTACCAATATGTTCGAAGAGATAAAATTTAGCATGCATCTGCATTTTTTCAGGTGTTAAACGGACTTCAACGTTTTTAAGTTTTAGTAGCTCACGCATTGCATCAGGGTCGTTGAAATCTAGATAAGGGGAAATCAAGATTTTTCCTGGCACTTTCTTGTCCATTAGATCTGATAATTGAGACTTGATCATGGCAATTCCATTTTTAGTGATAAAGGCAACAGAAAAGTAGAAAGCAGTACACTTACTCAATTCTTCCTGTAGGTCTGTCAAGACATAACGCTTTTCATCACTATTATTCACAAGAATTTGGGGAGAATAACCACCCTCTTGATATTTAATGTTATCAACAAAACCAAACTTAAGTGATTTTATCAAAGTGTCCTGAAATAAATTAATTCCCTCTGGCATTGTATAAGCCCTTTCTAAGAATACAAATTAATATCATTATATCAAAAATAAGCTTCTAAATAATTTGTTCAATTAGAAGCTTGCTGACTTATCTAGGTATAGTGATTCATTACGTAAGACCAAGTTATAAAAGTACATCATTTTTGTAATCGAAGAGAGCACTTATCGAGATTTTCCGATGTGAAAAAACATCTGAAATAATGTCTTGCTACTTCAAAATCAAAATTTTGGAAATAAGAAAATACTTCTCTCGAGATGAGAGAAGCGTTTTTCATATTATCCGATGTAAGTCTTATATTGACTGAATATCTCGTCAATATCATCTTCAACCAAGTGATAGATTTTCCAGTCAAATTCAGTTCTAGCAACATCATCAACCAAGACTGTATAACAAAAATCCATATAATCTTCATAAAAATCAGAGATGAAGGGGAGGAGTGTGTCACTAATATCAGATGAATAGAGTTTTTCATCAAGATGTTTAAAGAGATAGTCTGTACCCGTAATCGTTTCATTCTTGAGTTTTTGTGCATCCTCAAGGTTAAATCCATCGCTTTGGGGATTCAGAAAATCATGTTTTGCTAGCCAGGCTACGAAGACACTGAGATGAAAGGCAGCTCTTTTGCTAATCTTTAGCATATCTGATTTGCTTAGTTTTTCTGAAGTAATATCATTTTCTTCACAATAGAATACAAGTGCATGATCGAAAAAATAATCTGTGCGGTCTATGGGAAAGTCTAATTGACTTTCTTCTCTCTTTGTCTCAGGCTGTTCAACTACAGTTGATTTTTTCTTAAAAAGGGACTTCAGTTTTCTAAACACGTTTATACCTCATATAAAAATATCCCATTATTCAAATAATGGGATATGATTATTATTTCATCGTTGGGAACAACAAGACATCACGGATAGTTGTTGTATCAGTGAGGAGCATGCAGAGGCGGTCGATACCGATTCCGAGTCCACCTGTTGGTGGCATACCGTATTCGAGGGCTTCAACGTAGTCGTAGTCGATGCCTGTTGCTTCGTCGTCACCGAGTTCTTTAGCAGCAGCTTGTGCTTCGAAACGTGACAATTGATCGATTGGGTCGTTCAATTCGGTGAAGGCATTTCCGTACTCTTTTGTCATGATGAAGAGCTCGAAACGGTCAGTGAAGCGTGGGTCTTCTGGGTTTTTCTTAGCCAATGGAGACACAGCAACTGGGTGACCGTAAACGAAGGTTGGTTGAATCAATGTTTCTTCAACGAATTCTTCGAAGAAGGCGTTGATGATGTGACCAACTTCAGTGTAGTGTTTTTCAACTGGAACATTCTTTTCTGTAGCGATTGCTTTGGCTTCATCCAAAGTCATATCTTGCCAGAAGTCAACACCAGTGATTTCCTTGATTGCATCAACCATGTGGATGCGTTTGAATGGTTCGTTGATCTTGATTTCAGTTCCTTGGTAGTTGATAGGTCCGTCACCTTTAACAGCTTTAGCAGCGTGTTGGATGATACCTTCAGTCAAGTTCATGATATCGTGGAAGTCAGCGTAAGCTTGGTAAACTTCGATAGATGTGAACTCAGGGTTGTGAGTGGCATCCATACCTTCGTTACGGAAGATACGTCCGATTTCGTAAACACGTTCCATACCACCAACAATGAGACGTTTGAGGTGGAGCTCAGTCGCGATACGAAGTACCATGTCGATGTTTTGAGCATTGTGGTGTGTAATAAATGGTTTGGCAGCCGCACCCCCAGCTTCATTGTGAAGCACTGGTGTTTCCACTTCAAGGAATCCCTGACCGTCTAAATAACGACGGATTTCAGAGATGATTTTTGAACGGGTTACAAAGCGTTCGAAGCTTTCACGGTTTGAAATCAAATCCAAATAACGTTTGCGATAGATGGTTTCCACATCTGAAAGTCCGTGGAATTTTTCAGGCAAGGGACGAAGGGCTTTTGACAAGTGAGTGATATGAGTTGCTTTAATCGAAAGTTCACCCATGTCTGTGCGCATGATTTCCCCTTCAACACCAAGGAAATCACCAAGGTCTGCTTTTTTGAAGATTTCGTAGTTTTCTTCTCCAACAGCGTCCTTACGAACGTAGATCTGAATTTGACCTTCACGGTCTTGAAGATGGGCAAAGCCAACCTTTCCTTTTCCACGTTTGGTTACGAGACGACCGGCAATAATTGCTGTTTCGTTCAATTCGTGGAGTTGTTCTTTATCTAATTCTGAATATTTTTCTTTTAATTGACCTGAATTTGCAGTACGTTCGAATCGCTTCCCAAATGGATCGATTCCTTGTTCACGAAGGGCCGCCATTTTCTCACGACGGACAATCTGCTGGTCATTCAATTCTTCCATATGTTCAGTAGTCATTTGGAACCTCCTAAGTTATTCTCCCCTATTCTATCATATTTAGACCAGAAATTCACTAATATTTACCAATTAAACAAAAATAAGATGGAAGAAAAAATGCAGCTTCTTGAATGAATACTCAAAAACATCAGAAGACCATCGTTGACTACCTAAATAGCTTGACCTGTATAAGACGAGATGATTGAAAAGGTTTCGACAAGCTATTCCACAATAGCAGCAAAAAGGAGCGTGGAGAATCTTGAACCATTCATCCTGACTCGCTCCTATTTTTTTATTCATAACGCAGTGCTTCGATCGGATTTAACTTAGAAGCCTTATTCGCTGGTAAAATTCCAAAGATGATGCCTACAAAAGCAGAGAAAATAATACTGCCGATGGCGACATTTAAGGAAATAATCGGTGGTCCTTCTAGGGAGGCTGCTGCGAGTGTAGTAATCAAGCTATTCACACCATAAGCAAGGCCAAGTCCAATCAGCCCACCAATGATGGTTAAGACCATAGACTCAATCAAAAATTGAACCAGAATCTTACCCCGAGTTGCTCCCAAAGCCTTGCGAAGACCAATTTCTCTCGTCCGCTCAGTGACAGAAACCAACATGATATTCATGACTCCAATCCCACCAACTAAGAGAGAAATCCCTGCAATGGCACCGATCACTGTCGTCATAATTCCTACTACTTTATTGGTTTCCTCAAGGATGCTATCCAAATTAAAGATTTGGAATTCTCCTTGGCGAACACCTGAAAGTTCTGTTAGCTTTTGAGCAGCCTCAATCCCAACGGTTTTGATCTGTTTCACATCCGGTACATGGACGACAATATTTTGAATTTCATCCGTTCCGAATTCAGAGGCAAGTTGTGTATTGGCCATCAAGGCGCTTCCACCTGAAGAAGCTCCATAGAGGGCTGTCCCTGCATTTGGATCCTTGAAAATACCAACGACACGATAATTGTTGTCCCCAACAGAGACCACCTGATTCAGTGGATTCTCCGTTCCAAATAATTGTTGAGCCAATCCTTCATCAAGGAGCACCACCCGTGAGAAATTACTATAGTCTGAAGGGGTTAATTTTCGTCCAGATAAGAGCTCAACCTTTTTGACAGAAAAATAGGTCTCATTTACCCCTTGGATGTTCACACCGTCTGCTTTTTTCTTTTGAAAAGCAATGGTTGCATTGGAGGTATTGCCAACATAGTAACCATCGATGCCTTGAATCTTGGTTAATTCCTTGACCCAAGATTCTTGCACAACTGGTGGTGCTTCTTGGACTTGACCATCAATATCTTCAGCATTTTCTCCCTCGATATCCGATGGAGCAGCCATCCCTCGATCTTCAGCTGCAGGGCCACTTTCGCCTCCGCCTTCTCCTGTATCATCAGAAGGGCCAATATTGATCCCAGTCACATAGCCACTCTTGTTGGGAGAATAAGAGATTTGTACATACTCTTGGTCCTTGGTGAAGGTCTTGGTAACACCAGCTTTCATACCATCTCCCAGAGCCATGATGACAACGACAGAAGCGACCCCAATAATGATCCCCACCATGGTCAAGAAAGACCGTAATTTATGGCTCATAATTGAGCTGATCGCAAATTTCCAATTTTGCATTAGGTCCCCCTTTCCAGCTTGCTATCTGAGGAGATCACTCCATCACGAATGACGATGCGACGATGCGCAAAGGCTGCAATTTCTGGCTCGTGTGTAACCATGATAATGGTTTTTCCTTCTTGGTTTAGCTTGGTTAACAAGTCCATTATTTGCTCCCCCGTCTTGGTATCTAGGGCTCCAGTCGGCTCATCTGCTAAGACGATGGCTGGCTGATTGACGAGAGCTCGAGCGATCGCAACCCGCTGTTTTTGACCCCCTGAGAGCTCTGAAGGCAAATGGTGCATGCGAGAATGGAGCTCTACCTTTTCAAGGTACTGCTCAGCTAATTCCTTCCGTTTAGCAGGATGAACTCCTGCATAAATGAGAGGCAATTCTACATTTTGAAAGGCATTAAGCTTGGAAAGAAGAAAGAATTGTTGAAAGACAAAACCGATCTGTTCATTTCGAACACGTGCTAATTTTTTCTCACTGAGATTTCCAACCTCCTGACCTTCTAGAAAATACTCTCCACTGGTCGGGCGATCCAACAAGCCAATGACGTTCATCAAGGTCGATTTTCCTGAGCCAGATGGACCCATAATGGCCACAAATTCTCCCTCTTCGACTTCTAAATCGATGTCTTTTAAGACACGAAGTTCCTGATCCCCATTTTTATAGGTTTTATTGATTCCTTTTAGTTCAATCAATTTTGTCATATTTTCCGATCTCTTTTCCATCTTCCAGTTTCTCATTAGGATTCACAATAACTTGAGCATCTTTCTTCAAGCCTGACAAGATTTCCTGGTTTTCAGCATCGGCGTTACCAAGCGTCACTTTTACTTTCTTAGCCTTGCCATTTTCGACCGTCCATACATAGCTCGTATCCCCATCAGCCATGACACTTGTCACGGGAACAAGGGGATGTTGAGTAGAACTTTTGACTTCAATATTGACAGAAAAGCCTTGTTTGAGTTCTCCAATCTCACTGGTAATATCCACTGTAAATGGGTACTTGGCTCCACCGCTTCCTTGTGTTCCACCTGCTGCATTGGCACCTGCTTGACCCGCGTCGGTCGGATAGTTCGCTACATAAGAAATCTTTCCTGTCCAGGTTTTATCCGGATAAACCTTGGAAGTGAGGACCACTTCCTGACCTTCAGAGATATTGGCCAAATTGTATTCAGATAATTCCCCTTTGACTTGTAAATTTCCGTTGCTCACAATGTGAACCAGAGTTTGGTTGGTCCCTGTAGTCGATTTTGAAACATCTTTATTGACTTCGACCACGGTACCATCTGTATTACTCCTAACTGTTGTCGCATCCAGAAGAGCCTTAGCCTTGTTCATATTATCGACCGCATCCGACTTGGCATCTCGTAAATCGCTAGCTTGAGAATCGACTGTTCGCTGGGTCTGAGAAGCTGATTTGTCATCTGCCTCTTCATCTCCTGTCGTATCAATGGTCACACCATTTGTCAGTAAATCATTTAACTGACGATCTGCCTTATTGACAGCACGAACGGCTGCATCATAAGCGGTTTGGGCCTCTGTACTGCTATACTGAACAATTGGCTGACCGGCCGTTACTTGATCTCCTACATTGACCAAAATCGACTGCAAATCCCCTTTGGTTCCATCAAAATAGACATACTGTTCCTGGTTGGCAGTGACTTTCCCAGTTAACAAGACTGAAGAAGCGATCGATCCATCCTTGACCGTTTGCACCATTGGAGTTTCTTTCGTGATTGCCTGATCAGGTGTAGTTGGGTGCGAAAACACCATCACACTTCCTGTTCCAATCACCGCAATAGCTGCACCTGCAGCTGCAAATAGTTGCCATTTTTTCAATTTCTTCATCGTTTTTCTCCATCAAAGAAAGCGTTTTATTCTATACCATAGTATACCATATTTCCTTACTTTTCTATCTAAAATTGACACGGCAACATGAAATTTAAATGCTTGGTAACATGCTAAACCCTTGACTTTTGTAACAGTTGATATTACAATCAAACTGAAATCCCATTTAGGAGGAAAACATGAAAGAATTTGATATTATTTCAATCGGTGGAGGTAGTGGAGGAATCGCTACGATGAACCGGGCTGGGGAGCACGGAGCACGCGCTGCTGTCATCGAAGAAAAACAATTGGGGGGCACCTGTGTCAACAGAGGATGTGTGCCTAAAAAGATTATGTGGTATGGTGCACAAATTGCAGAAGCAATTCGCGATTATGGACCAGACTATGGATTTACTTCTGAACAGACAAAATTTGATTTTGCAACCTTAAGAAAAAATCGCGAAGCCTATATTGACCGTTCCCGTAATTCCTATGATGGCAGTTTCAAACGCAATGGGGTTGAACGAATTGAAGGACGTGCCCGTTTTGTGGATGCTCATACGGTTGAGGTAAATGGAGAAACCATTAAGGCCAAGCATATCGTAATTGCGACCGGTGCCCATCCCTTTATTCCTTCTGTTCCTGGAGCTGAATTTGGCGAAACTTCTGATGATGTCTTTGCTTGGGAAGAACTTCCTACATCTGTTGCCATTATTGGAGCTGGCTACATCGCAGTGGAACTAGCCGGTGTGCTCCATGCCCTTGGTGTTCAGACCGATCTCTTCGTTCGCGGTGATCGTCCCTTAAGAAAGTTTGATTCCTACATTGTCGATGGCTTAATGGAAGAAATGGAAAAACAAAACCTTCCGCTTCACAAACATAAGGTTCCCATGAAGCTTGAAAAATTAGAAGACGGTCGTGTGAAGATTTATTTTGAGGATATGACCAGCCACGTGGCAGATCATGTTATCTGGGCAACAGGACGAAAACCAAACGTCCAGGATCTCAATCTAGAAGCTGCAGGCGTCACCTTAAATGAAAAAGGATTCATTGCAGTGGATGAATACCAGAATACAGTTATTCCAGGAATCTATGCTCTTGGGGATGTCACAGGAGAAAAAGAATTAACCCCTGTCGCTATTAAAGCTGGACGCACTCTTTCTGAACGACTATTCAATGGAAAAGTCAATGCCAAAATGGATTATACAAACATCCCAACCGTTGTCTTTTCTCACCCTGCTATTGGAACCGTTGGCCTAACGGAGGAAGAAGCCCAGCAAACTTATGGTAAAGAGAATATCAAAGTCTATACTTCTCAATTTGCTTCCATGTACACTGCTGTAACCCAACACCGCCAGCAAGCAAAATTCAAACTCATCACTGCTGGTCCCGAAGAAAGGGTCGTTGGCCTTCATGGTCTTGGCTACGGAGTCGATGAAATGATCCAAGGATTTGCAGTTGCTATCAAGATGGGAGCGACAAAAGCCGATTTCGACGCAACCGTCGCCATTCACCCAACCGGATCCGAAGAATTTGTGACAATGAGATAAAACATAAGCTTGAAGTTGTTCCACTTTAAGCTAAAAGGACTATTTTAACAAACAATAGTCCTTTTTCATTTATCTGATTTTTATAAAATCCTTAAAATTTCATAGATAAAATATTTTTATTGTTAAAATCTTACTAATTTGTGATATAATTCACTTTGTAGATGTCTTTTTTGAAAATAGACTAGTGGGGGGTGCACTTTTATTAATGTCGTCTTAAAAGACACCTATAAAAATTTCTCAATTTTGTAAGTTTTTGGCAACAACATACAAATTGATGTAGATAATTGGAGAAAAATGGGAGAAGAAAATGAAAAAAATGAATCTAAGTAGACTTGTCAAAGTCTTCTTTATTGTATTTTTACCATTATTATTCATCGTATTATCGCAATCTGATATGGTAAAAGCTGGCGATGTCAGCAACAATATTAGCTCACTTACTGTTTCATCAGAAGAAATCACAGATGGTGGACAAACAACTGTTAAGTTTACATTTGATGAGCATGCACAAAAGATTCAACCGGGGGATACATTAAAAGTTAATTGGACTAGTTCTGGAACAGTCTTTGGGATAGGATTTAAAAAGACTATTCCATTAAGTATTGACGGAACTTACGTTGGAGACATGGTCATTACAGATGGATCTGCGACAGTTACTTTCAATGAGGCTATCAAAAACCTTCAAAACATTCGCGGTTGGGGTGAGTTTGAGATTGAGGGTCATAACGATACAGCAACCGATAAGGAGCATGTTGGAAAATTCACTATTATTAGTGGAGCTAGAAAAGTAGAATTAAACGTTAAGAAAATGGCTACTGGTGTTAACAGCGCTCCATTCTATCTCAAAGCGGGTGATATGCACGCGAATGATCCTGAACATATTCTTTGGACACTAACCATTAATGCAATGAACTTAGATGTAGATGGTGATGTTCGTGTTGAAGATGACATCCAAGGTGGTCATTCACTTGTAAAAGATAGTTTTAGTATTACTACTACAGGTAACAAACCAGGATATTACGGTGGCTCAACTGCTATCGATGATTTCTTAGCAGCCTTTCCTGGATCAACATTCACAGTTGATGCTGCAGGAAAAATTACGGTTACTATTCCTCAAAGCCAAATCGATAAAACTGGAGTTCTCATCTTCTACCAAACTAAAGTAGAGAATGAAAATCAAAAGAATCGCTATGAAGAAAACGAATTGGAAGGTGATTTTTAAAGTGATTATTGCTGTTGCTACTGCCATCGCAGGTGTGATTGGAGGGCAGGCTATGACATTTTAAGTATAGTTGATAGACGAAGAGAAGCCGTTATCCGAGAAGTTGAAGTTCGGATAACGGCTCTTTTTTATCTAACATCCGCTCCCCACATCAATTTATTGCGAAGCGTATCAAAGAAAACATGATTGAAGCGCTTGATTACCTTAATGCTGTAATCGGCCCGTGAGATTCGCAGACGGGTTGTTTCTTTGCAGGATTCACTACGACCGTCGATGGCAACCAGGAAACTGTGGCTGCGGCTTTCTACATCAAGAGTGATTTCCCAATCATCACAAATAACGATAGGTCGGACATTCAGACTATGCGGAGCCACCGGAGTGATAGCGATCGTTTTGCTATGAGGCACGATAACCGGACCACCGACACTCAGCGAATAAGCTGTGGAACCGGTAGGGGTGGATACCACCAGCCCGTCCGCTTGATAAGTGGTGAGATGGGCCCCATTGATAGCAGTATGAATACTGATCATTGAAGAACTGTCGCGTTTCAATACAGCAATTTCATTGAGTGCATAAGGCGATTCCATCAATTTTTTATCATCACAATGTAATTGCAACACGCTGCGTTCTTCCACCTTGTAGTGGTTATTATAAATCTCATCGAAAGTCTCTTCCATCTCTTCCGGAGAAATGTCTGCCAGGAAACCGAGGCGGCCGGTATTGATGCCCAGAATGGGGATATTCTTTTTGCCTACCCGGCTGGCTGCTTTTAGGAACGTACCGTCGCCCCCGATACTGATGACCATATCTGCTGTAAAATCGTCTCCGTCAAAGAGTTCGGCGGAAGCGATAGTCATGTGCAGGTCGGAAGTCAGGAAGTTATAGAACTCCCTGCAAATGCAAAGCTGGGCATTACGCCGTTCCAGCAAGCGGAATAAAGTTTCCGCATGTGTTGATTTTTTGGCTTGGTAAGTATTTCCAAATATGGCAAATTTCATCGTCTGTACTTTCTTAATGAAATGCAAATATGGTGTTTTTTTCTCAGAACGCTGCCAATGTATCGCTATTATTTGTACATTTGCGGCAAACTATGATCCGAATTATGACTAGATTAAGTGTAAACATAAACAAGATTGCGACGTTGCGTAATGCGCGTGGAGGGGATGTACCTAATGTGGTGAAGGTAGCCTTGGATTGTGAAAGCTTCGGTGCGGAAGGAATTACCGTACATCCACGCCCTGATGAACGTCATATACGCCAAAGGGATGTGTATGATCTTCGCCCGTTGCTTCGTACTGAATTTAATATCGAAGGATATCCTGCCCCCGAATTTATTGACCTGGTATTGAAAGTGAAACCGCATCAGGTGACTCTGGTTCCGGATAGTCCGACTCAGCTGACTTCTAATGCAGGCTGGGATACCAAGCAGAATCTGGAATTTCTGACTGAAGTGCTCGATACATTTAATGATGCAGGCATCCGTACTTCCGTATTTGTATCGGCGGATGCGGAGATGATAGAGTATGCTGCCAAGGCTGGTGCCGACCGGGTGGAACTCTATACCGAACCCTATGCGACCGCTTATCCGCAGAATAAGGAAGCCGCCGTTGCTCCTTTTGTAGAGGCAGCCAAAGTGGCACGTAGTCTGGGGCTGGGGCTGAATGCCGGTCATGACCTGAGTTTGGTGAATCTGAATTATTTATATCAAAACATTCCATGGATGGATGAAGTCTCTATCGGACACTCGCTGATAAGCGATGCTCTGTATCTGGGATTGGAACGTACCATTCAGGAATATAAAAACTGTCTTCGTTGATGAATGTAATGTTGTTATTAGCCCAAGTGGCTCCGGCGCTGACCGATTCTATTGCGGGCGCCAATCCGGTATTAACTCCGGTAGCTGGTCCTGAAGAGATGAACTTATGGAGCATGGCTGTCAAGGGTGGTTGGATTATGATCGTTCTTGGATTGCTGTCCATCCTTTGTTTCTACATTTTGTTCGAACGCAACTATGTGATCAGGAAAGCCGGCAAAGAGGACCCGATGTTCATGGATAAGATAAAGGATTATATCTTGGATGGAGAAATAAAAGCTGCCATAGCCTATTGCCGCAGCGTAAATACTCCGGCTGCCCGTATGATTGAGAAAGGTATCAGCCGTTTGGGACGTCCGGTGAATGATGTGCAGGCTGCCATTGAGAATGTGGGAAATATTGAGGTAGCGAAACTGGAAAAAGGATTGACGATTATGGCAACCATCTCCGGAGGTGCGCCGATGATTGGTTTCCTCGGTACGGTGACCGGTATGGTGCGTGCTTTCTACGAAATGGCCAATGCAGGTAACAACATCGATATCACATTGCTTTCGGGCGGTATCTACGAGGCTATGATCACTACGGTAGGTGGTTTGATCGTGGGTATTATTGCGATGTTTGCCTATAACTACCTCGTGACTCTGGTAGACGGCGTGGTGAATAAGATGGAGGCTAAAACCATGGCATTCATGGACCTCTTGAATGAACCCGCTTCCTAAATAATTAATAATTAGTAATTAATAATTGAACTAAGCGTGCTACAACGTAGAGCTAAAATATCGCCCAATTTCAGTATGGCATCCATGACGGACGTCATCTTTCTGTTGCTGATCTTTTTTATGATCACGTCTACGGTTGTTTCACCGAATGCTATCAAGGTGTTGCTTCCGCAGGGAAAACAGCAGACGTCGGCTAAGCCCTTGACGCGGGTTATTATCGATAAGGACCTGAATTTTTACGCGGCGTTTGGAAATGATAAGGAGCAAGCGATTGCTTTGGAAGAATTGACTCCTTTCCTGCAATCGTGCGCTGCGAAAGAACCGGAAATGTATGTGGCGCTTTATGCTGATGAAGCTGTGCCTTACAGGGAAATCGTGAAAGTGCTGAATATTGCCAATGAGAATAAGTTCAAGATGGTGCTGGCTACACGCCCGCCTGAAAGCAAATAAATGTACGATGGGTAAATTGTACATTGTAAATGGTTAAATTGTAAATGGCAATGGTGGATCCGAAGAAGAAAGGCAAATATATAGGAATGGTAGGTGCGCTGCTGGTACATGTAGCGTTCATTCTCCTGTTGATACTGGTTGGCTTCGCTTTGCCGGAGCAGCAGGATGAAGACGGTATGCCGGTAATGCTGGGTGAAGTGCCCAATGCATTTGGAAGTGCTGATCCCTCCTTGGTGAAAGTGGATGTGATGCCTGAGACCGTTGCCCCTAAAGTGCAGGAGACGGTAGAACAGGAGATGCTTACCCAGGAGGATGAAGAAACCGTTGTTATCAAGCCCAAAGCAGAACCTAAAAAAAAGGAAGAAGTAAAGAAGAAACCGGAAAAACCGGAGAAGACGGAAGCCGAGAAAGCGGAAGAAGCTCGGAAGTTAGCGGAAGCTAAAGCCGAGCGGGAACGCAGGGAGGCGGAAGAGGCTGCTCGTAAGAGGGTGGCAGGTGCCTTCGGAAAAGGAGCACAAATGGGAAGCAAAGGTACGACTGAGGGAACAGGTATCCAGGGAAGTCCCACCGGAAATGCGCCGGAAGGTGCGTCGAGCGGAACGGGAGGTTATGGAACTTTTGACCTCGGCGGACGTTCTATAGGACAAGGAGGTTTGCCGCGTCCGGCATATAATGTGCAGGATGAAGGGATTGTGGTGGTTTCTATTACTGTAAATCCGGCAGGACATGTTATTGCTACTAGGATTGACCGGAAGACCAATACCATAAATTCTGCCTTGCGGAAGGCGGCTGAAGATGCTGCTAAGAAAGCGCGCTTCAATAAAGTAGAGGGCTTGAATAACCAGACAGGGACGATAACATATTACTTTAAACTAAAATAATAAGGAGAACAATTATGGGTACAGTTTATGTTTTTTTTGCAGACGGATTTGAAGAAGTGGAAGCTTTCACCTCTGTGGATGTAATGAGACGTGCAGGGCTGAACGTGGAAATGATAACGGTGACTCCCGATGAGATAGTAACAGGTGCACATGATGTACCAGTGCTTTGCGATAAGAATGTAGTGAACTGTGATTTCTATGACGCAGATTTAGTTCTTTTACCCGGTGGAATGCCCGGAGCAGCTACTTTGGAGAAGTGCCCGGAACTTCGGAAACTGGTCTTGGATTTTGCTGAAAAGAATAAACCGATTGCTGCCATTTGTGCCGCTCCTATGATATTGGGTAAGCTTGGCTTGCTGAAAGGCCGCAAGGCAACTTGCTATCCCGGCTTCGAGCAATACCTGGAAGGTGCTGAATGTACAGGTGCTCCGGTGGAAAGAGACGGTAACATCATTACCGGAAAAGGACCGGGTGCTGCGATGGAATTTGCTCTGACGGTTGTAGATATGATGCTCGGAAAAGAGAAGGTACAGGAACTGAAAGAGGCAATGTGTGTCATCTAACTTTCATTTTTAATTGATGGAGTATGCTCTGATAGTTGCCGGTGGTAAAGGGTTGCGCATGGGAGGCGAACTTCCCAAACAGTTTCTGCCTATAGGTGGAAAACCTGTTTTGATGCGTACTTTGGAAGCCTTTTATGCCTACAATCCGGAGATACATATAATATTGGTGCTCCCGCTTAGCCAGCAGTCTTATTGGACAGAGCTATGTGCGGAGCATTCTTTTTCTTTGCCGCATACAGTGGCGGACGGAGGTGAAACCCGCTTCCATTCGGTAAAGAATGGATTGGCTTATGTTACTACTCCGGGATTGGTTGGTGTTCATGATGGGGTACGCCCGTTTGTTTCCCGGGAAGTCATAGCCCGTTGTTATGAATTGGCTGCCGAAAAAAAGGCGGTGATTCCCGTGATAGATGTGGTGGAGACTGTACGCCATCTTAAAGGAGAAGAAAGCGTGACCGTCAGCCGGGATGAGTATAAATTGGTACAGACCCCCCAGGTGTTTGATGCCGATTTACTGAAACAGGCCTATGAACAACCTTATACTTCTTTCTTTACGGACGACGCTTCGGTAGTGGAAGCGATGGGAGTATCTGTATACCTCGCGGCAGGTAATCGGGAAAACATTAAAATTACGACTCCCTTTGATTTGAAAATAGCCGCTGCTTTGTTGGATTCATGTTTGATTTAGCTTCTCGTGACATAAAATACCTGTCGGGTGTAGGGCCGCAACGCGCCTCAGTGCTCAATAAGGAATTGAATATCTATTCCCTTCACGACTTATTGTATTATTTCCCCTATAAATATGTAGACCGTAGCCGCATCTATTATATCCATGAGATAGACGGTACGATGCCTTATATCCAGCTGAAAGGTGAAATCCTGGGCTTTGAGACGATTGGAGAAGGTAGGCAGCGCCGTCTGATTGCCCATTTCTCAGATGGCACAGGGATTGCGGATTTAGTCTGGTTTCAGGGAATTAAATTTCTTGTCGGTAAGTATAAGGTACATCAGGAATATATTGTATTTGGTAAACCCAGCGTCTTCAACGGACGGATCAACATTGCTCATCCGGATATCGATAATGCTTCGGAACTGAAGCTTTCGACAATGGGATTGCAACCTTATTATAATACAACGGAGAAAATGAAACGGAGTTCCCTCAATTCTCATGCAATTGAGAAGATGATGAGCGCCGTAGTGCAGCAACTCCGCGAACCGCTGCCCGAAACGCTTTCTCCCGCTATATTGACAGAACATCATTTAATGCCGCTGACGGAAGCTTTGATGAATATTCATTTTCCGGCAAATCCGGAATTGCTTCGTAAAGCGCAATATCGCTTGAAATTTGAAGAACTTTTTTATGTACAGCTGAATATTCTCCGCTATGCCAAAGATAGGCAACGGAAATACCGTGGATATGTATTTGAAACGGTGGGAGAGATATTCAATACTTTCTATGCCAAGAATCTGCCTTTCGAACTGACAGGTGCCCAGAAGCGTGTACTGAAAGAAATACGCCGGGATGTGGGCAGTGGTAAGCAAATGAACCGTCTGTTGCAGGGGGATGTAGGTAGTGGGAAAACGCTGGTGGCACTGATGAGTATGCTGATAGCGTTGGATAATGGTTATCAGGCTTGTATGATGGCGCCTACCGAAATCCTGGCTAACCAGCATTTTGAAACAATCCGCGAGTTGTTGTACGGAATGGATATACGTGTGGAATTGCTGACCGGCTCTGTGAAAGGAAAAAAGCGGGAAGCCATTCTCATCGGTCTGTTAACGGGAGATGTGCGAATACTGATCGGTACGCATGCCGTGATAGAAGATACCGTGAATTTCTCTTCACTGGGTCTGGTCGTGATAGATGAACAACACCGTTTCGGTGTGGCACAACGCGCACGTTTATGGACTAAGAATGCACAGCCCCCCCATGTGCTAGTCATGACAGCTACCCCTATTCCGCGTACGCTGGCCATGACATTATATGGTGATCTCGATGTTTCCGTCATTGATGAACTGCCGCCGGGACGTAAACCAATTGTGACTATTCATAAATATGATGCGCACCGTGTAAGCTTGTACCAATCCGTTCATAGACAGATTGCAGAGGGCAGACAGGTGTATATTGTATATCCTTTGATTAAGGAAAGTGAGAAAATAGACTTAAAGAATCTGGAAGAAGGCTACCTTCATATTTGTGAGGAATTCCCGGATTGTAAAGTCTGCAAAGTGCATGGCAAGATGAAAGCGGCTGAGAAGGATGCACAGATGCAGCTTTTTGTTTCGGGCGAAGCACAGATAATGGTAGCGACTACAGTGATTGAGGTAGGTGTAAATGTACCGAATGCTTCCGTGATGATTATTGAGAATGCAGAGCGCTTCGGGTTGTCGCAACTCCATCAGTTGCGTGGTCGTGTAGGTCGTGGAGCGGAACAGTCTTATTGTATTTTAGTGACCGGATACAAGTTGGTAGAGGAAACCCGCAAGCGTCTGGAAATTATGGTGCGGACAAATGACGGCTTTGAAATAGCTGAAGCCGATCTGAAGCTACGAGGTCCCGGTGATTTGGAAGGCACACAGCAAAGCGGTATTGCCTTCGACCTGAAAATTGCCGATATAGCGCGCGACGGACAACTGCTGCAATATGTGCGCAATGTTGCTGAAGAAGTGGTGGATGCTGATCCTACTGGTATTCGTCCGGAGAATGAAATCCTGTGGCGTCAGCTAAAGGCACTTCGGAAAACTAACGTTAATTGGGCTTCCATTAGTTGAATAACGGTTAAACATACACTTTATTTGCATTTTTATGTTGTAAAACATATTAGCTCTTATCTTTCCGATACACAGGGAGTTAGGGAATGTTTTAATATGTATCTTTTAGTCCCTTACCGAAAAAATAGTTAAGAACAGCCTTTTCATTTAGAGAAGAAATACTACCTTTGGGAGAATTTTTTAAAAGAATGACGAAACGGAATGAATTTCAATTGCATTAAAACGATTCTAATAGCTGCGACGGCAATGGTCAGCCTGAATTCTTTTTCTCAGGATTTGATTGCCCGACAAGCCCCCATCGACAGGAAACTAAAGAGCGTTGACTCGTTGGCTTTACAGAAACAGATACGTGCTGAACAATCTGCTTATCCAGGTCTAAGTCTATATCCGACTTGGAACAATGAGTATGTACAAGCTTATGGCGATGCTATCGTTCCTGAAAGCTATAAAGTGGACCTGACAGGTTTCTGTATGCCTACCACGCATACGAAGATTACCGATGTATTCGGTTATCGCCCCAGAAGACGCAGAATGCACTATGGCTTGGATGTTAAAGTATTCATCGGTGATACGATTCGAGCAGCTTTCGATGGTAAAGTACGCGTAGTAAAGAATCAGGGACGCCGTGGCTATGGTAAGTATATCGTTATTCGTCATGACAATGGACTGGAAACTGTTTACGGACACTTGTCCAAACAGATCGTAGAAATTAATCAATTGGTTAAAGCCGGAGAACCTATCGCTTTAGGTGGCAATACCGGACGTTCTACCGGTTCGCATCTTCACTTTGAAACCCGCTTTTTAGGAATTCCTATTAACCCCGCTTTAATGTTCGACTTTGAAAAGCAAGATATTGTTGCTGATCATTATACTTTCACTAAGACCAAGACTTCAAAAGGAACTGCTCGCAGCATGGCTTCCGGTGAAGGTTTGTTCTATAAAGTGAAGAGTGGCGATACATTGTCTAAGATTGCATCCCGTCAGGGAGTATCTATTGACAAGCTCTGTCAGTTGAATCGCATTACACGGAAAACAATCTTACGTCCGGGACAGGTATTACGTTGTTCGTAAGATATCAATAAACCCATAAAGAAGAGGGCACTTTAATATAATTTAGAGTGCCCTCTTTTCTTTTTTCTTTAATTATTCCTACCTTTGCAACCAATTTGTAAGGAAATGAAAGATACCAAACAACAATTTGAGCATGTCATTGCCATCTGTCGTGATTTGTTCTCCAAGAAACTACATGATTACGGTCCGGCATGGCGTATTCTCCGTCCGGCTTCCGTGACTGACCAGATATTCATTAAAGCCAATCGTATCAGGAGTATTGAAACCAAAGGAGTGACGTTGGTGGACGAAGGAATACGTTCCGAGTTCATTGCGATAGTCAACTATGGCATTGTCGGATTGATACAGCTGGAACTGGGATATGCGGAATCAGCCGATATCACGAATGAAGAAGCAATGGCGTTGTATGACAAATATGCTAAAACTTCATTGGATCTGATGCTTGCTAAGAATCATGATTACGATGAGGCATGGCGCAGCATGCGTGTCAGTTCATACACTGATCTGATATTGATGAAAATCTACCGTACGAAACAGATTGAAAGCCTGTCAGGACAGACTTTGGTTTCGGAAGGAGTGGATGCTAATTATATGGACATGATTAATTATTCCGTATTCGGTTTGATTAAGATTGAATTTGGAGACTAAACAGAAACATATAATCTGGAAGAGCTGGGTGAATGTTTGCCGTTTTTTATTGGCGGCGGTATTCATCTTTTCCGGCTTTGTGAAGGCAGTCGATCCGTTAGGCTCTTTTTATAAGATTCAGGATTATCTGACGGCTTTCGGAATGGCCGCGTGGTTTCCTACATATTTGCAACTACTGTTTGCCATCGTATTGTCGGCGTTGGAATTCTCAGTGGGGGTATTCCTGTTCTTCGGTATACGGCGGAGGTTTGCTACGACTTTGGCACTGTTGTTGATGATCGTGATGACACCGCTGACACTGTATCTGGCATTAGCGAACCCGGTGTCCGATTGCGGTTGTTTCGGTGATGCATGGGTGTTGACAAACTGGGAAACGTTTGGCAAGAATGTAGTATTGTTTATTGCAGCTGTATCTGTTTTCAAAGGTGGAAAACAAATCATCCGCTTTATTACGGCAAAGATGGCATGGATGGTTTCCATGTACACATTCTTTTTCGTGTTTGTGCTTTCATTCTATTGCCTAGACAATCTGCCCATTCTGGATTTTCGTCCTTACAAGATCGGAAAGAATATCAAAGAAGGCATGGAAATACCCGAAGGAGCAAAACCCAGTGTGTTTGAGAGCAAGTTTATTCTGGAGAAAGATGGAAAAAAGCAGGAATTTACACTGGATAATTACCCGGATAGCACATGGACGTTTGTTGAAACACGTACGGTGTTGAAGGAAAAAGGATACGAGCCTCCGATTCACGACTTTTCTATTGTAAGTCTGGAAACCGGAGAGGATCTGACCGATAGCATTTTATCAGATAAGGGGTATACATTCCTGTTAGTAGCTCATCGTATTGAAAAAGCTGACGATAGCAATATAGATCTTATTAACGAGATCTATGATTATAGTGTGGAGCATGGTTACGGCTTTTATGCCCTGACTTCTTCGCCGGAGGAACAAATAGAGTTGTGGCGTGACAAGACCGGTGCAGAATATCCTTTCTGCCAGATGGACGACATCACTTTGAAGACCATTATTCGTTCCAATCCCGGACTGATGCTGATAAAGGATGGCGTTATTCTGAATAAGTGGAGTGATAACAGTTTACCGGATGAATATGTGTTGACGGATAGCTTGGATAAACTGGAACTCGGTCAGCAGAAACAAGAAAGTGATTTGCGCACGATTGGTTACGTTCTTTTGTGGTTTATCATTCCGTTGCTGATGGTTATCGGCGTGGATATTCTGGTTGTGAAGCGCAGGGAAAGAAAGAGAGAGAAAAATAAAGAGCTTCCTCAGCCATAAATCACAAATTATAAATAGTAAATACATTAACCCTTTTAATAAATAAAAAACAAAATGAGAAAAAACATTGTTGCAGGAAACTGGAAAATGAACAAAACCCT
>OGKO01000737.1_pt1 | contig 22943 bp, 16 predicted proteins | sample 1572451 | NCBI WGS metagenome assembly OGKO01 (sample SAMEA2582089, study PRJEB24529) | metagenome | biome: Human gut stool | place: China | collected 2011 | reverse complement strand
CCAAGCCCATCCCCGGCAACGAGAAGAGCGTGACCAAGATCGTCAACGGTCTGCTTCTGCTGGGCGCAGAAGTCATCTATGAGGGCATGTACGACGTCCATGTCTCCGGCCACGCCTGTCAGGAAGAGCAGAAGCTGATGCTCACCCTGACCAGACCCAAGTATTTCCTGCCCGTCCACGGCGAATATAAGCAGCTGAAAAAGCACGCCATCACGGCGGCAAGCCTCGGCATCCCCACCAGCAACATCCTCATTGCCGAGAACGGCTCCAACATCATCCTCAGCCAGGACGAGATGAAGCTGGGCGAGCCGGTGACGGCAGGCGCTGTCATGGTGGACGGCCTCGGCGTAGGCGATGTGGGCAACGTCGTCCTGCGGGACCGCAAGCATCTGTCTGAGGACGGCCTCGTCATCATCGTGGCCACCGTGGACAGCAAGACCGGCAAAGTCCTGGCCGGCCCCGACCTTGTAAGCCGCGGCTTCGTCTATGTGCGGGAGAACGAGAGCCTGATGGACGGCGCCCAGAGCATCGTGGAGACGGCTCTTGACCGCTGCGTGGACGAGCACGTCCGCGACTGGAACAGCGTCAAGACCCGGGTGCGCGAGGCCCTGAGCAGCTATATCTACCGCCGCACCAAGCGCAGCCCCATGATCCTCCCCATCCTGATGGAGGTCTGAGTCTGCCCGCAGGAGGCATAACACTTCATGAAACAAAAACCAAGATGGACTCTTGAAATGCTGACCGCTGCGCTGGCGGTGCTCTGCGCCCTGCTGGTGCTGGTGCTTCTGGTGCAGCGCCCGGCCATCTGGCCTGTGCTGGTGGTGCTGGCGGTGCTGTGGTTCGCCCTGTTCGGAGTGTTCCGCTACCGGGTGCGCAGCTGGGTGGCCCGCTGGGTCTGCGGCGGCAGCTTCGAAAAATCGAAGACGCAGTTCAGCCTCGAGCCGCTGAGCCAGCCCGCCGCCCTCCTGTCGGGGGAGACGGTGCTGTGGTACAACACTGAGTTCCGCACCCGTCTGATGAAGGGCGAAGCCCTTCTGGTCCCCCGGGTGCAGAAAGTGCTGCCCGGCCTCGACCTGCAGGAGGCACGCAAGGTCAGCGGCCAGCTGCTCAATCTGGCCGACGGCGTGTGGAGCGCTCACAGCTCCACCGTCCCCGGCGAGGCCGAGAGCATGACCCTTCTTGTCCTGAATGAGGAAACGGCCCTCCGCAAAGTGGAGGCCGAATATAAGGCCAGCCGCCCGGGCTATCTGGTCTTCCTCGTGGACGGCTACGACGACGTGTTCAGCGATATGCTGGACAGCGAGCGCGCCCGCCTGCTGGAAGGCATCAACCGGGTGCTGGAAGATATGATAGGCCGCGGCACGGGCTTTCTGCGCCGCGTGGCCAGCGGCCGCTACATCGCTGTGGTGGAAGAGCGCCAGCTGGAGCAGTTCGCCAAGCGCGGCTACGACGTGCTGGATAAGATCCGTGCCCTCGACCCCAGCGTGAACCTCTCCATCTCCATCGGCGTCGGACGCGGGGCCAAGACCCTGCGGGAGGCTCAGGACATGGCCGTTCAGGCGCTGGATATGGCGCAGGGGCGCGGCGGCGACCAGGCCGCCGAGATGACCCCGGACGGCTTTACCTTCTACGGCGGTGTCAGCCACGGCGTGGAAAAGCGCAGCAAGGTGCGCAGCCGCATCGTGGCCGACCAGCTGGTCAAGCTCATCAAAGAGGCTGACCATGTGGTCATCATGGGCCACCGGATGAGCGACCTGGACGCCATCGGCTCTGCCGAGGGTGTGCTGCGCATCTGCAAGATCTGCGATGTGCCGGCAGTCATCGCCGTGCGCCGTGACGCCACCCTGGCGGGCAGTCTCATCAACGCCCTCATCGCGGCAGGGCAGGAGGACGACTTCATCGACCCCAAGGGCGCTCTGCCCATCATTTCCCAGAGAACGCTCTGTATCGTCGTGGATACATACCAGCTGGGTCTGGTGGAGAGCCGAGAGATACTGGAAAAATGCGGCAAGGTGGCCGTCATCGACCACCACCGCAAGGGCGTCGGCTTCATCGAGAAGGCCGACCTCGTCTGCCACGAGCCCTATGCATCCTCGGCCAGTGAGCTGGTCACGGAGTTCTTGCAGTATGTGGGCGACCGGGACGACAAGCCCAACCGCATCGAGGCCGAGGGACTGCTCTCCGGCATCATGCTGGACACCCGTGACTTCACCCTCCACACCGGCGTGCGCACCTTCGAGGCCGCTGCGGCCCTCCGCCGCTACGGCGCGGAGACGGAGCACGTGCGTCAGCTCTTTGACGTGAGCATGGTGGAGTACACCACCAAGGCCAGGCTGGTATCGGAAGCCCAGATGTACCGGGGCTGCGCCATCACCGTCAGCGGCGAGGTGGCCCCCGAGGCCCGGGTGGCCATCGCTCAGGCGGCCAACGACCTGCTGACCATCCAGAACGTGGAGGCCAGCTTCGTGGCCGTGCAGGTGGGCGGCGGCGTCAACATCTCGGCCCGCAGCCTCGGCGCGGTGAATGTGCAGATCATCATGGAGTCTCTGGGCGGCGGCGGTCATCAGACCATGGCAGCGGCCCAGCTCAAGCATATCACCCCGGAGGCGGCCCGCAGCCGCATCCAGACGGCCATCGACCAGTACCGGGAGGCCCAGAAAAAGAGCGGCCTCGAGTCGGGATCCGAACAGAAGAAAAAGGATAAACAGTGATGAAACAGTACGATTATCTTATCGTTGGCGCTGGCCTGTACGGCGCGGTATTTGCCCATGAGGCCAAGAAGGCCGGCAAGCGCTGCCTCGTCATCGACAAGCGCGCTCATATCGCAGGCAACATCTACACCGAAGAGGTGGAGGGCATCAACGTCCACCGCTACGGCGCCCACATCTTCCACACCAACAACAAGGCTGTGTGGCAGTACGTCAACCAGTTCGCGGAGTTCAACCGCTACACCAACAGCCCTGTCGCCAACTATCACGGCGAGATCTACAACCTGCCCTTCAATATGAACACCTTCAACAGGATGTGGGGCGTCGTGACCCCCGCCGAGGCGAAGGCGAAGATCGAGCAGCAGCGCGCCGAGGCCGGCATCACGGAGCCGAAGAACCTCGAGGAGCAGGCCATCAGCCTGGTCGGCACCGACATCTACGAAAAGCTCATCAAGGGCTACACCGGCAAGCAGTGGGGCCGCCCCTGCACCGAGCTGCCCGCTTTCATCATCAAGCGCCTGCCCGTCCGTTTTACCTACGACGACAACTACTTCAATGCCCTGTATCAGGGCATCCCCAGCGGCGGCTACACCGCCATGGTGGAGAAGATGCTGGACGGCGTGGAAGTGCGCCTGGGCGTGGACTATCTGGCCGAGAAGGCAGAGCTGGACAAGCTGGCCGACAGGGTCGTCTACACCGGCCCGGTGGACGCCTACTTCGGCTACAAGCTGGGCGCATTGCAGTACCGCAGCGTCCGCTTTGAGACGGAGACGCTGGACACCGACAACTATCAGGGCAACGCCGTCGTCAACTACACCGACGCCGAGACGCCCTACACCCGCATCATCGAGCACAAGCACTTTGAGTTCGGCACCCAGCCCAAGACCGTCATCAGCCGCGAGTACAGCGCCGAGTGGAAGCCCGGCGATGAACCCTACTACCCGGTGAACGACGAGAAGAACGGCGCGCTCTACGCCGAGTACAAGAAGCTGGCCGACGCCGAGCCGGGGGTCATCTTCGGCGGACGTCTGGGCGAGTACAAGTACTACGACATGGATAAGGTCATCGAGGTGGCGCTGGACGTCGTGAGCAGAGAGCTGGCGTAAGCGTTGACGTAACAGCCCGATTGCTGTATACTAACCATAGAAATCCACCGGTTTCCCGGTGAGAAGTGAGGGATACTATCATGAAAGTGATTCTGAAGCAGGACGTCAAGGGCATCGGCAAGAAGGACGAGATCCACGAGGTCTCCGACGGCTACGCCCGCAACTTTCTGTTCCCGCGCAATCTGGCCGCTGTGGCCGACGCCAGCGCGGTGAATATCGCACGGGGCAAGGAGGCCGCTGCCGACTTCCACGAGGCTGAGAACGTGGCCGCCGCTCAGGCTGTGGCCGCGAAGCTCGAGGGCAAGACCGTGGTCATCAAGGCCAAGGGCGGTGCCTCCGGCCGTCTGCACGGCAAGGTCACCGGTAAGGAAGTCGCTGAGGCTCTGGCCCAGCTGGCCGGTTCTCCCATCGACAAGAAGAAGATCGAGCTGGAGACCAAGGACATCAAGGACGCGGGCGTCTTCAACGGCAAAGTCCGCCTCCATGTCGGTGTCGTGGCTTCCTTCAAGGTCCAGGTAGAAGTGGAGCAGGCCTGATTTGACCGCTATCTGCGCCCCCTCTCGGCAGGGGGCGCTTTTTGGCTTTACGGCATTTATATAAATAAAGCAGAAGGATAACGACCATGCCGAACGAACGACATTATAACGAACTCAACCTCGAGAGCGTGGGCATCAACCTGCCCTACAATATGCAGGCAGAGCAGAGCGTGCTGGGCGCGGTGCTGCTGAAACCCGAGACTCTGACCGACCTCGTCGAGATCATCCGGCCTGAGATGTTCTACACCCGGCAGAACGCTCAGATCTACTCCGAGATGCTCCGCCTCTTTACCAGCGACCAGACCATCGACTTCGTCACCCTGCTGGACGCCGTCATCTCGGACGGCGTGTTCCCCAGCGCCGACGAGGCGAAAGTCTACCTGACCGGCCTCGCCGAGACGGTCCCCAGCATCTCCAACGTCAAAGCGTATGCGCAGATCGTGCAGGAAAAGTATCTGGTGCGCCAGCTGATGGGCGTTGCAAAGGACATTTTGCAGGACGCGGGCGACGAGCCCGACGCCGACCTGCTGCTGGAAAACGCCGAGCAGCGCATCTATGAGATCCGCTCAGGCCGCGATTCCAGCGCCCTGACGCCCCTTTCTTCCAGCATGGTGGAGACTCTGACAAATCTGCAAAAAATCAGCGGCCCCGACGCCGACAAGTACAAGGGCATCCCCACCGGCTTCCGGCTGCTGGACACCGTCCTCACCGGCCTTGGCCGCGGCGACCTCATCATCCTCGCTGCCCGCCCCGGTATGGGCAAGACCAGTTTCGCGCTGAATATCGCTACCCGCGTGGCCATGCAGCAGAAGGTGCCGGTGGCCATCTTCAGCCTCGAAATGACAAAGGAGCAGCTGACCAACCGCATCCTCTCCGCTGAAGCGGGCATCGACAGTCAGGCGTTCCGCACCGGTGCGCTCCGGGCCGAGGACTGGGAGTATCTGGCCCTCGCCACCGAAAAGCTGCACGACGCACCGATTTATATGGACGACACCTCGGGCATCACCATCACCGAGATGAAGGCGAAGATCCGCCGGGTCAATCAGGACCCCGCCCGCCCCAACGTGGGCCTCATCGTCATCGACTATCTGCAGCTGATGACCAGCGGCCAGCGCAGCGAGAACCGCGTGCAGGAGATCAGCTCCATCACCCGAAACCTCAAAATTATGGCCAAAGAGATGAACGTGCCGATCATCGCTCTGAGTCAGCTGTCCCGTGCGGTGGAAAAGCAGGGCAACAACTCCAGCCACCGCCCCCAGCTGTCTGACCTGCGCGACTCTGGCTCCATCGAGCAGGACGCCGACTGCGTCCTCTTCCTGTACCGCGACTCCTACTACGCCAGCCAGAACCCCGACGGCGCGGAGGTGGACGCCGACACCGCCGAGTGCATCGTGGCAAAGAACCGTCACGGCGAGACCAGCACGGTGCCGCTGGGCTGGGACGGCGCCCACACCCGCTTTATGGATGTGGACTTCAAACGCTGATGAACTACGAAGAGATCTTACAGACGGTGCGCGGCTTCTGCGTCCGGGAAAAGCTGCTGGACGGCAAAAAGCATCTCGCGCTGGCTGTTTCGGGCGGGGCCGACAGCATGGCCCTGCTCTGCCTCATACGCCCGCTGGCCGAGGAAAAGGGCATCGCCCTCACGGTCTGCCACGTCAACCACGGCCTGCGGGGGGAGACGGCGGACCGGGACGAAGCCTTCGTCCGGGAGGTCTGCGCCCGGCTGGGCCTGCCGCTGCGGGTGTTCCATGCCGCTGAGCTGGAAGCTGAGGCAGGAAAGCCCCGGGCGGGGGAGGACTGGGCGCGCCGCCTGCGGTATGCCTGCTTTGAGCGGGTGCTGGCCGACGGGATAGATGCCGTCGCAACTGCCCATACTGGGAGTGACCAGGCCGAGACGCTGCTGTTCCGGCTGGCCAGAGGCACCGGCCTCCACGGCGCGGCGGGCATCCGGCCCAGCCGCCCGGGCTATCTGCGGCCTCTGCTCTGCCTGACGAGGGCCGACACCGAGGCCGTCTGCCGCGCCTGCGGCGAACGCTGGGTCACCGACGAGACCAACGACGCCGACGACTACGCCCGCAACCGTCTGCGCCACGGCGCACTGCCCGCCCTCTGCGGGGTCAACAGCGCCGCCGAGCGCAATCTGGCCCGCTTCTGTGAGAAAGCCGCCAAGGCGGACGAATACTTCGCCCGGCAGGCGGATGCGCTGCTGGCTTCGGCTCGGGCAACGGACACAAAAGGTCTGCCCGGCGGGGCGGGATACGCCCTGCGCAGCGGCCAGCCCGTGTGGATGTCAGAGCCTTTGCGGCAGGCTGACCCGCTCATCCTCGACATGGCCCTCCACAGCCTTGTGGAGCCGGTGCGGGACGCGGAGGAAAAATATATCCGCCTGCTGGCCGACCTTGTGGAAAAGGGCAGCGGCGCGGTGCAGCTCACCGACGCCGTCCGCTTCTGCGCCCGGGACGGCGTGCTCTGGCGGGAGGAAGCCGATAAAAACACCCGTCGGCAGGGCGAAAAAGCGGACTGTCCGAAATTTGAAGTATCCCTGCCGGAGGGCGGCGATTATCCGCTGCCCGGCGGCAGAAAGCTGCATATCCGGGTGGTTTCGGCCTGTTTTGAAGAAAAAACACAGGGTGTTCATAAAAAAGACTTAAAAAATCAGGCAGATTATGCTAAAATAAACTCGATATGTCCTGTTCTGCGGCTGCGCTGCCGTCAGCCCGGCGACCGCTTCCGTCCGGCCGGGCGAGGGGTAGACCGGGAGCTGCGCAAATGGATGAACGAGGCGGGCATCCCGCCCCGGGAACGGGACACGCTGCCGCTGCTGGCGGCAGGCAGACAGGTGCTGTGGGTCTGCGGAGAGGGCTTTGCCGATGGGCTGGCCCCCGGGCCGGACACCGGGCAGCTGCTGCAGGTGGAACTAGAAAATTTTGGAGGAATCGAATCATGAGCATGCATGACGATATTTTGAAGGTCCTCGTTTCGGAAGAGGAGCTGAAAGCGAAAGTGGCTGAGCTGGGCGCTCAGATCAGCAAAGACTATGAGGGCAAAAACCTCGTCCTCGTCTCCATCCTCAAGGGCTCGGTGGTCTTTATGGCCGACCTGATGCGCGCTGTGAGCATCCCGTGCAGCATCGACTTCATGGTGGTGTCCAGCTACGGCGGCGGCAACACCACCAGCACCGGCCTCGTCAAGATCATCAAGGATCTGGACGGCGACCTCTCCGGCAAGGATGTGCTCATTGTGGAGGACATCCTCGACACCGGCATCACCCTGTCGAACCTCGTGCCGATGCTCAAGATGCGCAACCCGAACTCGGTGAAGATCTGCACCATCCTCGACAAGCCCAGCCGCCGCAAGGCCGACATCGCTCCGGACTACGAGGGCTTCGCGGTGCCGGACGAGTTCGTGGTGGGCTATGGCCTCGACTACGACGAGAAGTACCGCAACCTGCCCTACATCGGCGTACTCAAACCCAGCGTCTACGAAAAGTAAGAAATAAAACCAGAACTGGAGTTGATCCTTTTGCAACCTAAGAGACCTCGTATCAATCCGCTCATCCTCGCACTGGCGCTGGCCGCCGTGCTGATGGTCTGGTCGGTGATGGGCAGCGGGTCGGGCAGCACCAGCGGCTCGACCATGAGCTACTCCACCGTCGTCCATTACTTTGAGCACAATCAGGTCACGGCCTTCACGCTGGACCGCAACACCAGCGTCATCACCCTGAACCTGAAAGAAGGCGACCTGCCCCTGCCGGACGTCTCCTCCACCCAGAGCACTGTGCAGTCTGCCGGCGGTCTGCTGAGCGGGATGCTCTCCTCCTCGTCGGAGCCCACCGGCGCAGTGCAGGAGGACGACGGCACCGTCACCGTCCGCTACAAGCTGCCCTACGCCTACGTTTTCATCGAGAACGTGGACAAGTATATCGAGTCCTACGACGCGGCGAACCCCGACGCGCCCATGACCTACGACTACACTTCCCTCAAGGAGACCATCCCCTGGATGGAGATCATCTTCTATCTGGGGATGCTGGGCTGCACCGGCTTTTTGCTGTTCTCGATGATGCGGGGCGGCGTCGGCGGTGGCGGCGGCATCATGAATGTCGGCAAAGCCAAGGTCAAGGACGAGCACGAGAACAAGAAGACCGCCACCTTTGCCGATGTGGCCGGTGAAGACGAAGAGAAGGAAGAGCTGAAAGAGGTCGTGGAGTTCCTCAAGAGCCCCGACAAGTTCAACTCTCTGGGCGCACGCATCCCTCACGGCGTGCTGCTCGTCGGCCCTCCGGGTACCGGCAAGACCCTGCTGGCCCGCGCCTGCGCCGGTGAGGCCGGTGTGCCGTTCTACTCCATCTCCGGCTCTGACTTCGTCGAGATGTATGTCGGCGTCGGCGCATCCCGTGTGCGCGACCTCTTCGACAAGGCAAAAAAGACCATGCCCTGCATCATCTTCATTGATGAGATCGATGCTGTGGGCCGTCAGCGCGGTGCCGGTCTCGGCGGCGGTCACGACGAGCGCGAGCAGACCCTGAACCAGCTGCTGGTCGAGATGGACGGCTTCGAGGCCAACGATGGCGTCATCGTCATGGCGGCCACCAACCGTGCCGACATCCTCGATAAGGCCCTGCTCCGCCCGGGCCGCTTCGACCGTCAGGTCTACGTCGGCCTGCCCGACGTCAAGGGCCGCGAGGAGATCCTGAAAGTCCACACCAAGAACAAGCCCCTCGCCCCGGATGTCTCCCTCAAGGTCATCGCACAGCGCACCGCAGGCTTTGCGGGCGCTGACCTCGAGAACCTCGTCAACGAGGCCGCTCTGCTGGCTGCACGCCGCAGCCGCAAGGCCATTACGATGGAGGACATCGAAGAGGCTTCCATGAAGGTCATGGCCGGCCCCGAGAAGAAGAGCCGGGTCGTCACCCCCGAAGAGAAAAAGCTCACCGCCTACCACGAGGCGGGCCACGCTGTGGCGGGCTTCTACTGCAAGCACCACCCCCGTGTGCATGAGATCACCATCATCCCCCGCGGTCAGGCCGGCGGCTATACCATGTATCTGCCCGAGAAAGACCGCAGCTACGTCACCAAGGGCGAGATGTTCGAGGACATCGTGTCCAGTCTGGGCGGCCGCGTAGCCGAGCAGCTTATCCTGGACGACATCTCCACCGGTGCGTCCAACGACCTGCAGCAGGCGACGAACATCGCCCGCCAGATGATCACCAAGTACGGCTTCTCCGAGCGCCTTGGCCCTGTGGTCTACGGCACCTCTCAGGAGGAGACCTTCCTGGGCCGCGACCTCGGTCAGGGCAAGGGCTACAGCGAGACCACCGCTGCTGAGATCGACAGCGAGATGCGGGACATCATCGACGAGGCCTACGAGACCTGCCGCCGCACCCTGACGGAGCATATCGACCAGCTCCATGCGCTGGCACAGGCCCTGATGGAGCGCGAGAAGCTGAACGAGAAGGAGTTCAACGCCGTGATGGCAGGCGAGACCCTGCCCCAGCGTGAGGACCCCGACGCAAAGCCCGCCGAGGCTCAGCCCGCTGTCCAGCCTGTGGAACAGGCCGAGACTGCAGAGGCTGCGGAGCCTGCCGAACCTGCTGAGGTAGTGGATGCCGCCCCGCAGGAAGCCCCGGCCCCCGAAACGCCGGATGAAGGCGAAGCCAACCAGTAAACCAAGAGAAAGGGGAGAGTGTTGTGGAGGAAAATTTTGAACCGGTCGCGCGGACACGGGCCAACTATTACACCCCGGTCAGCCCGGTGCAGTTCGTCTGCGTGGAGCTGCTCAAGGGCGAAGTCAGCGGCGAACACGCGGTCTGTCTGACCTTTAAGAACATTTCCCGCGTGACCCTGACGGCACTGGAGATCCACTTCAAGTGCAAGGGCGTGGACGGCGTCATCCTCTGTGAGGACGAGTTCGAGTACCGTGACCTTACCGCAAAGCCCGGCGAGAGCTTCGGCATGGACGATGCCGTCTTCGTCACCCAGAAGGCCATCACCAGCGTGGATGTTACCCTGCGCAATGTCTACAGCGGCAGGAAGGTCGTCCACCTCGAGAGCATCAAGCGGGTGCGCCTGCCGGCCCCCCGCCGCCTGAGCGTCGAGATGCAGAAGGCCCTCGAAGCCCGGATGAACCGTACCGGCATGAAGTTCATGCCCCAGGTCTTCGAGAACGGCTGGTACTGCGCCTGCGGTGCCTTCCACCCGAAGGAAGAGGACACCGTCTACTGCTCCGAGTGCGGCAGCGACCGTATCCTTTTGCAGAACGCGCTGAATACCCTGCTGCAGCCGGAAGCCCCGGTGCGCCAGCCAGAGACGGAGCCGCAGCCTGCGGCGCAGCCGGTACGCCCCGCTGTGCCTGCGGAGGAGCCTACCCGTATCGTGGGTGCGGCTCAGGAGGAAGCCACCCGTATCATCCCGCCCCGGGCGGCGGAGCCTGCGCCCGGCTATGCGCCTGTCGCTGAGATGGACGTGACCCGCGTGGTGTCCCGCGCCCCGGAGCAGGAGGCTACCCGCGTCCTGTCCCGCCAGCCGGAGCCGGTGCGCCCGGCCAAGTCCTTTGCGCCGGACGAAGAGGTGGAGAAGTACGGCACCCGTGTGGTATCCTCGAGTCCCGCCGCCGCGCCGTCCCGCCTGCAGGCAAAGCCGCTGGACGAGGAGGACGACTGCGAAGAGGAAGACCCCCGCGACAGCATCGCTGAGACGCTCATCCGCTGGGTGCCGCCCATCACCGCCATCGTGTGTGCGGGCATCGCCTTGTGCGGCTTCGTGTATTCTCAGTTCATGATGTAAAATAGGATGTACGGCGGAGGAGGCAGAGGCTTCCTCCGCTTTTAATTTAAGGAATAACCTCTCAGTCTGCTTCGCAACCCGGGCAGTGGCACGCCGTAGGCGTGACGGAGAGGTTTAACAAGGAGAGATGATTATGCCTGACGAAGCTTTGCAGGCCGCGTTCGAGATAAAAGCGGCCTGCGACGACATCAGCCGGAAGCTGCTGCGCTGGCACTGGGAGGAAAAGCCCGGCGCTCACAGTGTGGACGCCCTGCTGAAGCATCTGGCCCAGCGCCAGAAGGAGAGCCCCGACTACTACGAGCGCCTGCCGGAGCTGAATGGCCGCACCGGCTGGCAGCAGCTGGATACCACCCTCTGTATGCGTGTCCTGCTGGACCCGGAAAAGGACGCCGCCCGGCCTCTGGACCTGCTGGGCAATACGCCCCACCCGGCAGCGGCCCGCCGCGCCTGCAACGCGGTGCGGATGGCCCGCAACGAGGCCGCCCACGCCTCCGACAGGACCGCAGCCGCACAGGCGGCGATTCGGTTCAACGAGGCCGTGGAGGAGCTGGAAGCGGGCTATGAGGGAACGGCCCTGACTACCGGCGACCTCGAGAAGTATTATCGGATGGCGGAGGACTTTCTGTCCCGCTGCGGCGCGTCGGAGACCATCGAGCCTCAGAAGAAGGCTGAGGACGAAGCGCCCCGCCGTCAGAAGTCCCAGAAAAGCGGCAGCACATCCCGCAAGCGCCAGAGCGGCGGGAATCGTGCCGCTTCGGGCCGGGGGACATCCAGCCGCAGCCGGAATACCTCTGGCCGGAACAGCCGCAGCCGCCAAAATATGCAGACCACGGCCCGCCGCAAGAAGCGTCAGCGCACCCAGAGCCGCGCTCTCACCGTGGTGCTGCTGGCCGTCGTCCTGCTGGGCCTGCTGGTCCGGGCATGGACGATGGGGCTGATGAAGTGATACGCTCTACTGAGGTAGAACATGTGATGAAATGAATAAAAAACAACGTACTATAATTATAAAATGCCACTTACGCAACTTGCGTAAGTGAGGGTATCTGCGTAAGTGACTCACTTACGCAGCAGGGGTCACTTCATCACCTTGCGTAAGTGAGATTTTGAACGATGCTGCGTGTGAAAAGTGCCACTTCCTCAGATAACGCGCGGGTCTCGGAGGACATCTCAACTTTTTGGGATGTCCTCTTTTTGCATTTCCGGGACAGCCCCCTCATACACTGACGGACAAGGGGGTGTGCGGATGGAGCAGGGGATGGAGATGCTCTTTGCGCTGTTCGGCGGGCTGGCGATGTTCCTCTACGGGATGGACAGGATGAGCCGCGCCTTGCAGCGGGCGGCGGGCGACGCCATGAAGCGGCTGCTGGCCCGGCTGACGGCCACACCGCTGCTGGGCGTCCTCACCGGGCTGGCCGTGACGGCAGTGCTCCAAAGCAGCTCGGCGGCGACGGTGATGGTCATCGGCTTCGTCAGCGCCGGGCTGCTGGAACTGCCCCGGGCGGTGGCCGTCATCTACGGCATCAACATCGGCACCACCATGACGGCACAGCTCATCGCCTTCGATGTCCAGACGCTGGTATACCCGGTGCTGTTTCTGGGCTTCCTCCTCGACTTCGCGGCCCGCAGGCCCCGCTGGCAGGCCGTGGGAGAGGCGGTGTTCTCCTTCGGGCTGCTCTTCGAGGGCATCGACATTTTGGGCCGGGCTTTGCAGCCGCTGGCCGGGCAGGCGGTCTTTCTCGACTGGATGACCCGGGTGAAGGAGTCGCCGCTTCTGGGCATCCTGCTGGGCCTCTCCATGACCATGGTGGTGCAGAGCAGTTCGGCCACCATCGCGCTGCTGCAGAACGTGGCCCGTCAGGCCGGGCCGGACGGCATCCACAGCGTGCTGGGCCTTGCCGGGGCGGTGCCTGTCCTTCTGGGCGACAACATCGGCACGACGGTCACGGCCCTGCTGGCCTGCATCGGGCAGGGGAAGGACGCCGCCCGCGCCGCGCTGGCCCACAGCTGCTTCAACCTCAGCGGGAGTCTGCTGGCGGCAGTGCTGCTGCCCTGGTTCGTCCGGCTGGTGGAGCTTATCTCCCCCAAAGGCCCGGAGCTGGAAGTCATTTCCCGGCAAATCGCCAATGCCCACACCGCCTTCAACGTCTGCTGCGCCCTGCTCTGGCTGCCTTTTTTGCCGTGGATGGTGCGGCTGGTGTGTGCGCTGGTGCCGGAAAAAGAGAAAAAATAAGAAAAAGCTCCTCATGCCCGTGAGGGTATGGGGAGCTTTCTGCGTTTCAGGGAAGGAGTGCCTTCATCCAACCTCTCAGTCTGCTTCGCAGACAAGGCCGGGTTGCGGCACCCAGCATCCGCAGCGCTTCGCTTGCGCCTTACTGGCCGCTGCCCCAACAGCGACTCCCTGTTTCCGCCACTGGCGGCGGTCGTCGTTGTTGCCCCTAGTAGGGGAGCCTCTGGCGAAGAGGTGAAGCTTTCCGAAATGCCAAGGCCTCCCCTCGATAGGGGAGGTGGCACGGCGTCAGCCGTGACGGAGAGGTTAATTTCTCGTTACGCTCTTCCGATACACCGCAAAGGCGATGACAGCCGACAGCACTTCCGTGACCCAGAAGGCGTGCCAGACGCCGGTGGGGCCGAGCTGGCGGCAGAGCAGCCACGCCAGCGGCATGATGAAGATGACGTACCGGCAGAGGGAGATGACCAGCGAGGCCGCACCCTTGCCCAGACCTTCCAGCGCGCCGGAAGAGGTGGTGGACACCGCCGACACCACAAAGCCGAGGCAGATGATGCGCAGGGCGGTCTGGCCGATGGCAATGGTCTCGGGGTTGGAAGAGAACAGGCCGATGAGGGGCGCAGAAACGGCCATACAGATGACGGTGCCTGCCGCCATGATGATGGCGCTCATGCCCAGGGTGAGCTGGTAGAGCTTTGCCACGCGGGCGTGCTCTTTTGCACCGTAGTTGTAGCCGATGAGGGGGCGCATTCCCTGCACGATGCCGTTGGCGGGCAGATAGAGGAAAGTCTGGAGCTTATAGTAGATACCCAGCACCACCACATAGCTTTCGGAGAAGGCCGCCAGCAGGCCGTTGAGGAAGGTGACCAGCAGGGAGGGCAGGGCCAGATTCAGGATGGCAGGCACACCGATGGCGTAGAGACGGCCTTCGAGAGAGAGGTCAGGCCGCAGGGCCTTCCGGCGCAGATGGACGGGCGACTCGGTGGTGCTGTAGACCACGAGGTAGATGACGAGAGAGGTGGCCTGTCCGATGCCGGTAGCCAGCGCCGCGCCTGCAATGCCCATGGCAGGCACCGGGCCGAGGCCGAAGATGAGGACGGGGTCCAGCAGGATGTTGCAGACACAGCCCGAGATGAGGGCGATCATAGTGAGCTTCATCCGGCCCACGGCCTGGAAGATCTTCTCAAAGGCGAGGCTGGCCATGTTCACGGTAGCGAACAGGAAGACGATGGTGGAGTAGGTCACGCCCATAGAGACGATGGTGCCGTCGGCGGTGAACCGGGCCAGGAAGCCGGGCATGATGGCGGTAGCTGCCAGCGTACAGAGGATGCCGTGGAGCACCGAGAGGGCCATGCCGTGGGTGGCGGCGGCGTCCGCTCTGTCGTAGTCGCCTGCGCCCCGGTAGAGGGCGACAAGGGCGTTGATGCCTATGCCGAAGCCGATGGCAACGGCGTTCACGAAGTTCTGGATGGGGAACACGAGGGAGAGGGCCGTCATGGCCTGCTCGTTGATCTGGGCCACAAAGAGGCTGTCCACGATGTTGTACAGCGAGTTCACCAGCATGGAGATGACGTTGGGCAGAGCCATCGACACCAGCAGTGGGAACACCGGCTTCGTCTTCATAAAAGTATCATTCATGGGGTCAAAAGCTTCCTTTCCTGAAATTTCCGCACAAGAAAAGCCACACAACGGCGGCTTGAAGCGGGCCATTGTGTGGCGAAAAGTAGCAAACATCTATGCTGTAAAAATCCACACGGGTTTTATTGAAGTGCCGAGAAATACGGTGCATCGCAAAAGCGGTGTTAAGGGACGCCGCCGGACAGCACCGGGATGCGGGCCGGAAAGGGCAGTACGGGAAGAGCCTTCCTGACCGGCCTGCGATAGGATACCACGAAACGGGTGGATTGTCAAGGGAAAAGTATGACTTTTCACAAAAACCAGCATAGAGAGGAAGCTCAGCTGGATAGAGGACTCACAGGCCTGTCACATCCAGAAATTCAGGAACTTTTTGGGCCGGCGGGGAGTGAAAACATCCAGCTCCTCATCGTCGAAAAGTGCGTCGCCGTTCTGCAAAAGCTTTGAGGCAGTCTCTCTGCCCAGCTCCTTTTCCAGAACAGCAGCGGCTTCTGCCATCCGGGGCGGGCGTTTGTCCAGGGAGTGGGTGTCCGTCGAGATGACGTGGACAAGCTGCCACGAGATGAACTTGCAGAGCGTCCGGCGCAGTTTTGGAGAATCCAGCAGTGCGCCCGCGTTGATTTGGACATAGGCTCCGGCGGCCACCCAGTTGTAGAGCAGGGTGGGGTCTTCGAGGACGTAGGGGTATCGCTCGATGTGGGCGATGAGGGGCAGAACGCCCTGCTCCTGCAGGAGGGCGAAGGTCTGCCGGATGAAATGGGGCTTGTGGGTAGTGGGAAACTCCACCAGCATATAAGAGGTATCGCCGATGCAGAGCGCCTTGGCATCCAGCTCACAGAGCTTGGGGGAGAAGTAGACTTCACAGCCCAGCTTGAAGCGGAACTGCATGGCTTCCAGTCCGGTCGGAAGCGCGGCTGTCAGTGTCTCATAGGCGGCCGCACGCTTTTGCAGGAATGCATCGGGAGTCGTCCGCTCACTGTTGAAGTGGCTCGTAAAAGCAATGTTCCGCACACCGTCTGCATACTCTTTTTCCAGCAGACGAAGGGAAATCGAAACATCTTTGGCACCATCGTCAATGTTAGGAAGAATATGGCAATGAAGGTCTGTCATGTTTCATCCTCCGTATGTACAAAATGCTTTTCTTTGCCGTTATGCCGCTTTTTTGACGTCAGGCAGCTCTTTTCGGCTGCTGACTCTGAAATGCTATGGGGGGGGGTACCATAGGAATAATTACTGTTATAGTAGTAATATCCGTACCCATAATCCGAGCGCTTGAGCGATTTTTTGGCATCATAACGGGTAAGAACAGCGCCAAGGACTTTTACGCCGGCATCCTGGAGCTTCTCGAGGGCTGTCTTGACGGCGTCGGTGGACGCATACTTGGAGCGGACGACGAAGAGAGCACCGTCCACGATGCGGCCGATGACGGCGGCATCCGTGACCATCGAGATGGGAGGCGCATCGAGGATGACGAAGTCATAGCTCCCGCGCAGCGTGTCCACCATCTCCTGCATCTGGGGCTGGCTGAGCAGCTCAGAAGGGTTGGGAGGGGTGGTGCCGGCCGGCAGGAACGTCAGGTTGGGGATGCCCTTCAGCTCGACGAGGGCGTCGGAGAGCGCCACTTGACGGGACAGGACGTTGGAGACACCTTTCAGATTGTGTCCGGCCTTCAGATAGCGGTGAAGGACAGGCTTGCGGAGGTCGCAGTCCACGAGGACGACCTTTTTGCCGCTTTCCGTCAGAGCTAGCGCCAGATTGACCGACACATTGGACTTTGCCTCTTCCGGGACCGTGCTGGTGACGACGAAAGCGTGGACATCGCCGGAACCGGACAGAAAGTTCAGGTTGGTGCGCAGAGCTTTGTAAGCTTCAACGTAGGCAAACGGCATACCCTTCTGGGTGATGAGCTGAAGCGAACGCTTGCTTGCCGAAGAGTTGGAGATGGTGTTTCGGTTGAACGGATTCCACATGGTATTACACCTCCGGGATAAGGCCGAGTACAGGAAGCTCCAGCTTTTTCTGGATGTCCTCGCTATCGACGATGTAGTCATGGAGCAGGTGGTCGAGGACCAGAATGCCGCAGGCCGCCACAATGCCGCCGAGAGCAGCGATCAGGACGTACTTCTTCGTCTGAGGGAAGACGGGGTTGCTCGTGATCTCCACGTCGCTCACGACCTTGCAGGAGCCGGCCTCCACCTTGTCCACGATGACATCGGGGGCAGTCTCGGCGATGGCCTGCACGATCTTTCCGGCCAGGGCGGGGTCCTCGTTGGTGACCGTGATGGACATGATCTGGGTCGAGCCCACGCCGTCCACAGAGATGCAGGCCAGCAGCTGACGGTAGGTCATATCCAGACCCAGCTGCTCGATGACGTCGTTCAGGACGATGTTGCTCTTGATGATGACTGCATAAGTGTCGATGAGATTCCGGGCCGAGTTGATGTTGTCACTGGTAATGGAAGCATTGCCGTCCTGCCGGGAATTGACGATCAGATTGACGGAGGCCTGATAGCGGGGCGTCAATACGAAGGTACAGACCAGCAGGCAGATGACCGCTGCCGCAATGCCGGCCGCAGCGATCTGCAATGCGTGGCTCCAGAGAAGCCGCGCCAACTCGAGGAGGTCGATCTCATCCATGTCATGGTTTTGTTCCATAATGTTTTTTCCTTCCTAACAAAATGAGATTTTCGGACAGGAAAATTTTATCATTTTACACCTGCGCTGACAAGGGGATAGGATAAAATAAAAAGAGATGAAAAGAGTTTCCGACCTCTGGGAACGTCTGCCTCAACCCCGGCTCCCTGAACATCCCGAAGGAAAACAGTCCCCACAGCTATATGATTCTGGAAAACGGCGTCTTCTACTGGAAAGACGTAGATGCGATAGAAATATACCACACCCGTGTACTGTGAGAAACCGGCACTTGCAATTACCATACCGGTGTGGTATGATGAAGACGGAAACAGAGAAACAGGGTCTTTTGTCTCGGGCGCGGAGGGGTGCGCGGGGCCGACGGCCTTTTGTTTCCCATAAAAAGTTAGAGAAAACTAACAAAATGACGAAAACCACACGGGCGGCTTGTGCAGTCTGCCCAGTGGATGACGATCCTTAGGAGGTACTGACCAATGGTTCAGACGACGCTGAAAGTAGACGGCATGATGTGCGGCATGTGCGAGAGCCACATCAACGAGGTGGTGCGCAAGACTGCGCAGGTGGAGAAGGTGACTTCCTCCCACACTAAGGGAGAGACGGTCATCGTCTCGGCCCAGCCGCTGGACATCGAGGCCCTGAAGGCTGCCATCGCCGACACGGGCTATACCGTGACCGGCGCAGAGGAAAAGCCGTATGAGAAGAAGGGATTCTTCTCGTTTTTGAAGCACTGATGACTTCCGGCCCCGGGGTGGGGCCTATATAAGGAGGCAGGCAGAGATGAGGATACTGGTCTATGGTGCAGGCGTGCAGGGCTGTGAGCTGGCCCACCGTCTGCTGCAGAACAAAAAGAATGTCGTCACCATGCTGGCGCGGGGCGAGTGGAAGGAGAGGCTCGACCAAAGGGGCCTCGTCATCCGCCACTGGGCGCAGTGCCGCACCACGGTGGATCGGGTGGCCACCATCGACACGCTGGCCCCGGACGACTGCTACGACCTCGTTTTCGTGACGATGCAGGCCGGGCAGCTGCCCGACGTGCTGCCCATCCTCAAGCAGAACAGGAGCGAATACTTCGTCTTCGTGGGCAACGACCCCCACGCCGTGGAGGTCATGCAGGCCATGCAGCGCCCGGCGGATAAGATCGCCTTCGGCTTCCAGAGCAGCGGCGGCCACCGGGATGTCGATAAGGTCGTCAGCGCCCACGTCGGTGTGGATATGACCATCGGCGGGGCTACCGCGCCCCTTTCGGGCGTCTTCCGCTACCGGGTCAAGACGGCTTTCGAGGGCGCAAAGTACAAGCTGACCTTCGTCAGCGACATGGACGGATGGCTCAAGTGCCACCTCGCCCTCATCCTGCCGGCCTGCTATCTCTGCTATGCCTGCAGCGGCGATCTCTCCAAGGCGACGAAGGAGCAGCGTGACCTGGTTCTCGACGCCGCGTGGGAGGCCTGCGAGATGCTGAAAGCCGCCCACATCCCCGTGGACGACAAGGAGAGCACCGACTGCTACCGTGCCGGTACGCCCGGCCGCCGGAAGATGGACGCCATGGTCCTGGCGCTCTGTAAGACCCCGCTGGGCCGTCTCTGCGTCTCCGACCACGCGATGCATGCTGTGGCTGAGATGCAGTACCTCGATGAGGCTTTCGAAGGTCTGCGCGCCCGGACGAGCGTCCAGATGACGGCGTGGGATACCCTGCGCAGCCAGATGCCCTCGTGGGACATCATGCGGAAAAAGACGGCGAGAGCAAGGCGATAAGTGCATAGAAAAAGAGGCAGATGCGGGTCTGCCTCTTTTTTGTGTGGGAAAAACCTCTCAGTCTGCTTCGCAGACAGCTCCCCTACCGAGGGGAGCCCTTGGCAGGCCGGGCAGCTCTGAGCTGGACGCTTGAGGCGCAATATGGCGCAAAAGGGCGGGCCTTGCTACAGAGGGCAGCAGCTTCTGGACAATGCACTTTGTCAAGCTGCCGCTGGCCTAGACAGCAGGGCACTACAGTCCACGAAACAGATAAACTTTGCTCGTCCAGGGGAAACTTGACCGATATGCCAAGGCCTCCCCTCGGTAGGGGAGGTGGCACGGCGTCAGCCGTGACGGAGAGGTTATTTTCCCCAAAATTCCGCTAATTTTTTCTTCAGCTCCTTCGTATCCCTCAGATACTCCAGATGCCTCCAATGCTTCGGGAAGAGCCGGGCGTACTCGCTCTGGGCAAAGCGGTCGTCGAGGAGCAGCACCACGCCCTTATCTTCCTGCGTCCGGATGACCCGCCCGGCGGCCTGCAGGACTTTGTTCATCCCGGGCCAGCGGTAGGCGTAGTCGAAGCCCGCTCCGTTCTGGGCGTCGTAGTAGCGGCGCAGCATCTCCTGACGGGGACTCACCTGCGGCAGGCCCACGCCCACGATGGCGCAGCCGATGAGCCGGTCGCCCGCGAGGTCCACGCCCTCGCCGAAGATGCCGCCCATGACCCCGAAGCCGAGGAGCGTCTTCTCCGGGCAGGGCGAAAACCGCTCGAGGAACGCCGCCCGCCCGGCGTCGTCCAGACCGCTCTCCTGTACCAGTGTGCCGATGTCCGGGTAGCGGGCGGTGAAGTCCTCCCACACCTGCCGCAGATAGGCATAGCTGGGGAAGAAGGCCAGATAGTTGCCCACCCGGCTGGACGCCAGCGCCGCGAGGGCGTCCGAGATGGGCCGGATGCTGGCGTCCCGCTGGCGGTAGCGGGTGGAGATGGAGGGCAGACAGTAGAGCCCGAGGTTTTCTGCCGGGAAGGGGCTTTCCAGCGCCACGGCCCGGGCCTCGGGACAGCCGAGGACGGTGCGGTAGTAGCCCGGCGGCGTCAGCGTCGCGCTGAACAGTGCCGCCGCCCGCCCTGCCGAAAGGCTTGCGTCCACGAAGGGGGACGGGTCGAGGCAGAGCAGCTGCAATTCAAGCTCACTGCCCCGGGCGGTGAGCTGGGCGGCAAAATGCTCGTCGTACCGTTCCGACGCCCGCAGGATGTCCTGCACCTCAAAGTAGAGATCCAGCAGGGCCGCGTGGGCTTCGGCGTCGGGATCGTCTTCCAGCCAGTCCTGCAAGGGAGCCGTCAGCGCCCGCAGCGGGGCCAGCAGGGCTGAGGGAAGCTCCTTGCAGAACACCGTGCCGTCCTGAGCGTAGTCGGCGGCGGGCAGCTCGATGGCGGGCGTTTCCGCAGATCTCAGCAGTGAGGTCTGGCCGCTGTCGTCCTCTTCGGCGGCAGTGCTGCCCCGGCGGGGCGCGAGGGCCGAGACCGCTTTCCGTCCCTCTAAAAAGGCTTTGTCGGCCTTGCTCAGAGCTGTCTTGAGGGGGCTTTTGCCCCGCCCGAGTGCGCGTTTTGCCTCGGTGAGGCTGCTCTTGCAGAAGCGCGCCGAGTACATGGCCCGCGCCCGCTCGGGCAGATTGTGGGCCTCATCCACGAGGAAGAGCCAGTCGCCCGCGCTGTCGAAGAACCGCCGCAGATGCACCACGGGGTCGAAGAGATAGTTATAGTCGCCGATGATGACGTCGCACCACTCGCTCAGATCCAGCCCCAGCTCGAAGGGGCAGACCGTGAACTGCTTTGCGGCGTCGGCCAGCGCGGCCCGGTCGAAGCGGCCGGTGCCGTCGTCCAGAAGGGCTTTCAGGGCCGTGTTCACCCGGTCGTAGTAGCCGTTTGCGTAGGGGCAGAGCTCCGGCAGGCAGGCGGGATGGCCCTCGGCATCCGGGTGGAGGCAGACCTTCTCCTTGGCTGTCAGGGTCACGCTGCGCAGAGCCAGCTTGGGATCAGACGCCCGCAGCCGCGCAATGGCATCCTCGGCGGCGGACTGAGTCGTGTTGCGGGCCGTCAGGTAGAACAGCTTCTCGCCGCAGCCGGTGCCGATGGCCCGCAGAGCAGGGAAGAGGACGCTCATGGTCTTGCCGATGCCGGTGGGGGCCTGACAGAAGAGCCGGACGCCGCTTTTAGACGGCGCGGCAGTGCAGACGCGGTAGACTTCGCCTGCCAGCGCCCTCTGCCCGGGCCGGTAGGCCGGAAAGGGAAAATCCAGCGCCGAAAGGCTCACGCCCCGCTGCTCCTTCCACGCCAGCTGACGCTGCGCCCAGGGGGCGTACTGCTCGAGCAGATCCTGCAAAAACGCTTCCAGCTCTTCAAGGGTGAAATGCCGCACGAAGCGGAGGATGTCGTCGGTGTCGATTTGGTAGTAGGTGAGCCGGACGTCCAGCTTTTCCAGCCCCTGCTGACGGCCATACAGCGCCCCGTAGACCATTCCCTGCGCCCAGTGGCAGGGGTTCATGTCCTCGGCGATGTCGTCGGCGGGGACGGCTGTGGTCTTTATCTCGTCGATGACCGTCACGCCCGCCTCGTCGGTGAAGATGCCGTCGGCCCGGCCTTCGATGGTGAAGGAGATGCCCGCCGCCTCCCGCTCGCCGGAGAGGAAGACTTCGGCGGCGTAGCCTTCGCCTGCGGCCTTTTGGAGCTTGCGGTGGATGCGTGCGCCCTCGTTGGCGCGGTCGAAGCCGGTAAAGCGGCTGTCGATGCTGCCGGTGCGGAGCAAAAATTCCACCAGCTGGCGGACAGGCAGGCGAAAAGCAGGCATAGCGGGTCACTTCCTTTTTGACTTTTTATATTTATATTGGCAGGCCCGTCTTTGTGCAACCTCTCCGTCACGGCTGACGCCGTGCCACCTCTCCTGGTAGGAGAGGCTTTGGCATTCCCCGCAAAGTGGACAGTTTCGCCAGAGGCTCCCCTACTAGGGGCAACAACGACGACCGCCGCCAGCGGCGGAAACAGGGAGGAGCTGTTGGGGCAGCGGCCAGCAAGACGCAAGCGAAGCGCTGCGGATGCTGGGTGCCGCAACCCGGCCTTGTCTGCGAATGCGAGACTGAGAGGTTGGACGAAGGATAGCCTGGCCGAGAGTCCCAATCCGGACACCAATCTTACGCCAGCCCCAGCATCCCGGCGCACTGGGCGGCAGCTTCGTCCACCTTGCCGAAGTCCACGGCGGCGCGGTAGTAAGTCTCCAGCTCGTCGTGGCAGGCTTTGGCCTGTGCCATCAGGTCGGCGGCCTGTTCCAAAAGCTCTGCTGCCGCCCGCTCGTTGAAGCGGAGACGGGCGCGGTAGCCCGCCAGATTTTCCCGGTCCACGAAACGGGTACACCGGACGGCCTGCACGCCGGGCAGCTGCACCGGGTGCCACCGGTTGTCGGTGAGGAAAGCCAGCCGGAGGGCCGGGATGAAGAGATGGTCTATCTTGTCGTCGGGGTGCATGGCGCAGGGGCAGGTGATGATGTGGTAGCCCCGGGCCAGCGCCTCGG
>OGKO01000727.1_pt1 | contig 23105 bp, 3 predicted proteins | sample 1572451 | NCBI WGS metagenome assembly OGKO01 (sample SAMEA2582089, study PRJEB24529) | metagenome | biome: Human gut stool | place: China | collected 2011 | reverse complement strand
CGGGCCCCCGTCAATTCCTTTGAGTTTCAACCTTGCGGTCGTACTCCCCAGGCGGGGTACTTATTGCGTTAACTCCGGCACAGAAGGGGTCGATACCTCCTACACCTAGTACCCATCGTTTACGGCCAGGACTACCGGGGTATCTAATCCCGTTCGCTCCCCTGGCTTTCGCGCCTCAGCGTCAGTTTTCGTCCAGAAAGTCGCCTTCGCCACTGGTGTTCTTCCTAATATCTACGCATTTCACCGCTACACTAGGAATTCCACTTTCCTCTCCGATACTCTAGATTGGCAGTTTCCATCCCATCACGGGGTTAAGCCCCGAACTTTTAAGACAGACTGACCAATCCGCCTGCGCGCGCTTTACGCCCAATAATTCCGGACAACGCTTGCCACCTACGTATTACCGCGGCTGCTGGCACGTAGTTAGCCGTGGCTTTCTATTCCGGTACCGTCAATCCTTCTAACTATTCGCAAGAAGGCCTTTCGTCCCGATTAACAGAGCTTTACAACCCGAAGGCCGTCATCACTCACGCGGCGTTGCTCCGTCAGACTTTCGTCCATTGCGGAAGATTCCCCACTGCTGCCTCCCGTAGGAGTCTGGGCCGTGTCTCAGTCCCAATGTGGCCGTTCATCCTCTCAGACCGGCTACTGATCATCGCCTTGGTGGGCCGTTACCCCTCCAACTAGCTAATCAGACGCAATCCCCTCCTTCAGTGATAGCTTATAAATAGAGGCCACCTTTCATCCAGTCTCGATGCCGAGATTGGATCGTATGCGGTATTAGCAGTCGTTTCCAACTGTTGTCCCCCTCTGAAGGGCAGGTTGATTACGCGTTACTCACCCGTTCGCCACTAAGATTGATAGAAGCAAGCTTCCATCGCTCTTCGTTCGACTTGCATGTGTTAAGCACGCCGCCAGCGTTCGTCCTGAGCCAGGATCAAACTCTCCAAGATATCTTGAAGCTATTTGAATAGCTCATTTTATTTGTTGTCGTTACATTTAAGTAACTTTGAATTATGGTTGGTTTTGACTATGTCAAAACCCGCACTCTGGCATATGTTCAATCATTTTGATTGATTACCTATCATTGTTCAGTTTTCAAAGATCTGTGCCCCTTCATATGGGGTACTTGAATATAATAACATTTCCATATACTGATGTCAACAAATTTTGGACAAATTTTACTACAAATTTCAGAAAATTTTTACCATTTTTTTGCCCAATTTTACGGCCTAATTTTACAGATTCAAAACTTGAGTTATATCACTTTTTTAGACATATCATATAGGGAGAATTTAAAATAAAAAGAAGCCGCAACAAGAATACATCTATTGCATTCTGTTGCGACTTCTTGTCTATATGACAGTGTGTTAATAGAATCCCTTATTTGTGTCTCAACACTGTATATTAAAAACTTTTATATATAAGGTTATTGCAACTGCACATTCCTTATAACAAAAGCTATACATATAATGTGATTATATATGTATTAGATGATTAGTTATCTGTCTGAATCGCTTCACGAAGGTTAATTTCGTGCATGTCGCCAACAGAAGGTTCTTCTGCAGACATATTTTTTACAGTTTGTTTTGTAGCAAACCAAACTGCTTCGTTCATGTAATAACGCAATTCTTCATTAGATACATGTTCTTGATCTTGAGCCATGATATCAAGCATAGCATCTTCCAATGCTTGTGCTTCTTCATCAGTCAAAGGACCGCCAACGGCCTTTTGCTTTTGAAGCAATTCATTCATGCGATCAACCATGCTGCGCAATACATTGTAACCATAGCTATTTGTGTAACCTTGGTCCTTATCATATTTAGGGAATGTGTAATAGCTATACTCGTTTTTATTACGGTTTTCACCATTCCAGTTCAATGCAGTTTCTTGGCCATGTACATAACCTAAAGAATGTTTACGGAAATAATCAGCATAGTTATGCTTATCTTTAGAATGTAACCATTTAGCTTCTTCTTTAGTTAACGCTTGATGATTATTCTTTTTGCTTTCAGCTAAAGCAATGTGTTTTTCCGCATTTTCCCATGCTTTCACAAATTCATGGATACTTTGCACTGCCTGAGGGCTAGCCACAGGAACCAATACAACAGAACCTGTTGTAGGCGCTTTAGCTGGATTTGGTAAAAGCAATGGATCATCAAATGTAGCAGATGCCGCATTAACATGGAATACGCCACTGCCGAATAATACTGCCGCTGTGAAAGCAAGCAAAGTGGATTTTTTCATTATATATTCCTCTTTTCTATCAACGAATTAAATCGGGTGAGAGGACCCCCAAAAGGGAATCCTCAACCCGTAATGTTCAGTATGAACGTATTATAAACCTAGTCTTGCCATCATTGCAGCAATATTAGCTTTCATTTGTTCATTTTCAGCTTTCAAATCAGCTACTTCACCTTTTAATCCTTGATTTTCAGCTTTCATTGCAGCAAGTTCACGTTGCATTGCATATGTGGAACTGATAGGTCCTTTACGATAACGATCTGCAGTTTCTGCTTCACCGTCTCTGTTACCTACTTTCCAAGTTACACCAGCATTTGCCATCATATGGCTATTGCTACCCGCCCAAGCTACGCCAGCATGTAACATCATGGATTCATTTTTGTAATGAGCCACGCCTAATGCCAATGCGGAGTCACCACGGTAGTTACCATAACCTGCCATGATTTGAGTAGGTTCGTAAGGATCATAAGCCATAGGTTTCAATGCAGACAACGCGGAGGATAAAGCACCAACTTGACGAACTTCTTTTACAACATTATTCATGCTGTTTGCAACACGATTAAGTTGGGAACCATTAACAGCATCAGTAGAAGTGGAGCTAATTTCACCTGGAGCCACGTTAGTAATCTTATTACCGCCGTTGTTCAAACCGGAGCTTGTTAAGGATACGCTGCCACCACCATTATTTTTAATTGTGATACCGTTACCGTTTGTCACAGTTGTATGACCGGAGTTATCCATAGTTGTAATGGAGTTGATACCAGTAATATCTTTTGCCAAACGAACATTCAAGCTGCCGTTGTTATCGGAAATAACACCGATATTGTTTGCAGTGGAAAGTTTGCTTTCATCAGTGATGCCACCTTTAACGGTTACTTTTTCACCTAAGTTACGATGGAATTCACCTTTGTCACCTGCAAAGTCCAAGCCAGCTTTCTTAAGGCCATCGATACCTTTTTTCAAGTCGCCGATGTTAGCACCGTTTGTTAAGCTGCTGCTATTATCAGCGATATTGTTGATATCTTCGCCAGCTTTATAACCGCTTGCCATGTTAACAACTTGATTGCCACCATTGTTCAAGCCGTCCTTAGTCAATGTTACTGCACCAGTACCATCTTTAGGGGAACCTTGACCTGCTGGAGGAGTAGTAATTGCAACACCGTTGCTGCTAACAGTAGTAGTTACTTTAGTACTACTCATGCCAGATGTAACAACCACACCATCTGCAGTTGTGCTTGTTCTCTTAGTCTTTTTGTCAGTAGTTACAACACCGTTAACAGTCAACTCAGTGGACTGAGTTGGATTATCTACAAGTACACCTTTAGCTGTTGTTTGAGTTGTATTATTTTGACTATCAGATACTTTCACATTATCTGCAGTAAGAGTAGTCTTATTACCAAATGTATCAGTGCTTGTAACACCTCTACCGTTTGTTAAAGTAGAGTGTTGTTGATCGTCTGTAGTTGTAGTTACACTGCGTAAGTTCAAGTCTTTTTTGATATCTACAGTGTATGTTTTAGACTTATCTGCATTAACTGTAGTTTCTACAGTTGTATTGCCGCTATCGCCAGCTTTCACTGTCGTAGTTGCTGCAGCCATGCTGCTCTTCAACTGTTGAACATTAACTGCATCTGTATCATTTACACCAGCTGCCACATTAGTAATCTTTTGATTATTTGCGTTTAAGCCTTCGTTAGAAATGTATGTTTTACCGCCTACAGATACGCCTTTATCGTCAAGAACAACTTGTTTATTTGGATCGGAACCAACTGTTACAGAGTCAAGACCTTTAAGGTTCTTAGCAAGTTTAACGTTCAAGTTACCGTTTTCATTAACTACGCCAATGTTACCGTTTGAAAGTTTAGAAGCATCAGCTTCGCCACCTTTAAGTTCCAATGTTTGACCAAGGTCTTTATGGATAACTTCACCGGAGTCGCCTTTGAAGTTCAAGCCTTTCTTAGTCAAGTCTTGAGTGTTCTTATCAATTTTGTTATCTACAACTTTCAATTGATCTTCTGTTGCAGCTTGACCATTAGTGATCTTATTAGGATCCCAAGTTCTGTTAGTCAAATCGTTAACAGTACCAGAACCACCGTTGATAGTTACCTTACCGGAGTTGATTGTACCGTTTGTACCATTGATATTTACAGCATTAGCACCTTCGCCAGCTCTAATGATACCTGTTGTACCATCGAAATGAACTGATGTGTTACCAGAACCTAATGTTACAGTATCTTTCAAACCTACAGTGTAAGTCTTAGCTTTAGTAATAGCATTGATTTCTTCCTCAACATCAACGTTTTTACCAGCTTTTACCTTAGTATCGGACGCAGCTCTTACTTCGTTCAATTGATTCAAGTTAACTGCATCAGTACCATCAGTACCAGCTTTTACGTTCTTAATTTGAGTATCGTTAGCATCAAAGCCATTAGTTGTAACGAATTTCTTACCACCGATTGTCAAACCATCGTTGTTGATTGTTGTAGCACCAGTTGTTACGCTGTTCAAGCCTGTTAAATCTTTTGCAAGTTTAACATTCAACTTACCGTTTTCGGATACAACACCGATGTTGTTGTCAGACAATTTAGCTTTATCAGAAACGCCACCTACAACATCCAATGTTTGACCAAGATCTTTATGAATTAATTCACCAGAGTCAGCTTGGAAGTTCAAGCCTTTCTTACCGTTGTCTGTAACTTTTTGATCCACAGATTTCAATTGATCTTCTGTTGCAGCTTGACCGTTAGTGATGTTATTAGGATCCCACGTTCTGTTAGTCAAGTTGTTTACAGTACCATTTGCACCGTTAACTAGAACTTTACCAGCATTGATGTTTCCTGTTACACCATCGATCGCTACTTTACCAGCATTGATTGTGCTGTTCATACCATTGATAGTCACTGCATTAGCGCCGTTACCAGCTTTTACGATACCAGTTGTACCGTCGATATTAACAGCTGTGTCGCCGGACCCTAATGTTACAGTGTCTTTCAATGCTACTGTGTAAGTCTTAGCTTTTGTAGTAGGATCTTGAGTTTCATCAACATTGATGTTTTTGCTACCTTCTACTTTTGTATTAGATGCAGCTTTTACATCGTTCAATTGTTTAACATTTACAGCATCGTTGTCTTCTACGCCAGCTGTTACGTTTTTGATTTGCGTATTGTTAGCGTTGAAGCCATTAGCTGTAACGAATTGTTTGTTGTTAATTGTCAAGCCATCGTTGTTGATTGTTGTAGCACCAGTCGTTACGCTGTTCAAGTTTGTTAAGTCTTTTGCAAGTTTAACATTCAACTTACCGTTTTCGGATACAACGCCGATGTTGTTGTCAGACAATTTAGCTTTATCAGAAATGCCACCTACAACATCCAATGTTTCACCAAGGTTTTTATGAATACTTGTTGCGTCATCACCTTTGAAGTTCAAACCTTTATTACTGTTGTCTGTAACTTTTTGATCTACAGATTTCAATTGGTCTTCTGTTGCAGCTTGACCATTTGTGATGTTTGCAGGATCCCAAGTTCTGTTAGTCAAGTTGTTTACAGTACCATTTGCACCATTAACTAGAACTTTACCTGCATTGATATTGCCTGTTACGCCATTGATAGTTACAGCGTTAGCACCTTCACCAGCTTTTACGATACCTTTTGTACCGTCGATGTTGACTGCATTATTACCGGAACCTAATGTTACAGTGTCTTTCAATGCAACTGTATAGGTTTTAGCTTTTGTTACATTATCTACAGTTTCATCAACATTGATGTTTTTGCTACCTTCTACTTTTGTATTAGATGCAGCTTTTACATCGTTCAATTGTTTAACATTTACAGCATCGTTGTCTTCTACACCAGCAGTTACATTTTTGATTTGTGTATTGTTAGCATTGAAGCCATTTGCTGTAACGAATTGTTTGTTGTTGATTGTCAAACCATCGTTGTTGATAGTTGTTTGACCAGTTGTTACGCTGTTCAAGCCTGTTAAGTCTTTTGCAAGTTTAACATTCAACTTACCGTTTTCGGATACCACACCGATGTTGTTGTCAGACAATTTAGATTTCTCAGTAATGCCACCTACAACATCCAATGTTTGACCAAGATCTTTATGGATTAATTCGCCAGAATCAGCTTGGAAGTTCAAGCCTTTTTTAGTCAAGTCAGTGCTATTGTCAGTGATTTTCTTATCAACAATTTTCAATTGGTCTTCTGTTGCAGCTTGACCACTTGTGAAGTTTTTGCCATCCCAAGTGATGTTTGTCAAGTTATTTACAGTACCAGCAGTACCGTTGACAGTCACTTTACCGGAGTTGATAGTGCCGTTTGTACCATTGATAGTTACAGCATTAGCACCGTCACCAGCTTTTATGATACCTGTAGTACCATTGATGTTGATTGCATTATTGCCAGAACCTAAAGTTACATTGTCTTTCAATGCTACTTTGTAAGTTTTAGCTTGTGTATTAGGATCTACTGTGGAGTTAACATTGATGTTTTCGCTACCTTCAACTGTAGTGTTAGATGCATTTTTAACTTCGTTCAATTGATTCAAGTTAACTGCATCATTACCGTCAGTACCAGCTTTTACGTTTTTGATTTGTGTGTTATTAGCATCAAAACCGTTAGCTGTAACGAATTTATTACCACCAATTGTTAAACCTTCGTTATTAATTGTTGTAGCACCAGTTGTTACACTTGTTAAGCCAGTCAACTCTTTAGCGAGTTTAACATTTAACTTACCGTTTTCAGATACCACACCGATGTTATTGTCGGACAATTTAGCTTTATCGGAAGTACCACCTACAACGTCTAATGTTTCGCCAAGGTCTTTATGAATGCTTGTAGCATCATCACCTTTGAAGTTCAAGCCCTTCTTAGTCAAGTTGCTACCGTTGTCAGTGATTTTCTTATCAACAACTTTCAATTGGTCTTCTGTTGCAGCTTGGCCGCTTGTGATGTTATTAGCATCCCAAGTGATATTTGTTAAGTTGTTTACAGTACCTTTAGCACCGTTAACAAGAACTTTACCGGAATTGATATTGCCTGTTACACCGTCAATCGCTACGTTACCAGCAGTAATTGTGCTGTTTGTACCATTGATAGTTACAGCATTGTTGCCTTCGCCGGCTTTTACAATACCTTTTGTACCGTCGATGTTAACAGCTGTATTGCCGGAACCCAATGTTACTGTGTCTTGTAAACCAACTGTATAAGTCTTAGCTTTAGTAAGTGGATCTTCAGAATCAGTTACATTGATGTTTTTACCTGCTTTTACAACTGTTTTAGCTGCCGCTGCGTTGTTAGATACTTCTTTCAACTGTTTAAGGTTAACTGCATGGTTATCCTCTGTACCAGCTTTCACGTTTGTGATTTGAGTATCGTTAGCATTGAAGCCGTTGCTTGTAACAAATGTGTTACCACCGATTGTCAAACCATTGTTGTTAATAGTTGTAGCACCAGTTGTTACGCTGTTCAAACCTGTCAAATCTTTAGCAAGTTTAACATTCAATACGCCATTATTATTAACTACGCCGATATTATTTTCTGAAAGTTTAGATGCGTCAGCTTGACCGCCAGAGATTTTCAAAGTTTGACCAAGGTCTTTATGAATTGCAGTACCTGCATCACCTTGGAAGTTCAAGCCTTTTTCTACGATTTCAGTTTTTGTAGTATCAATTTTATTATCTACTACTTTCAATTGATCTTCTGTAGCAGCTTGACCATTAGTAATAGCTTTAGGGTTCCAAGTTCTGTTAGTCAATTCGTTAACAGTACCTGTAGTACCATTGATAGTCACTTTACCGGAGTTGATAGTGCCATTTGTGCCATTGATAGTTACAGCATTAGCACCGTCGCCAGCTTTTACAATACCTGTTGTACCGTTAATATTGATAGCTGTGTTACCTGCGCCTAATGTTACTTCATCTTTCAAGCCTACAGTATATGTTTTAGCTTTAGTTACATTGTCGATACTTTCATCAACTTTAATGTTTTTACCTTCAGCTACCTTTGTATTTGCTGCAGATGCACTGTTGGATACTTCTTTTAATTGTGCCAAGTTTACTGCATCGCTGTCGATTGTACCGCGAGCAACGTTAGTAATCTTGTTACCACCATTATCTAAACCGGATTTAGTAAGGGATACGGATGCATTGTTTGTAGCACCGTTGCTGAGAGTTACACCGTTGGAAGTAACTTTTGTATCGCCTACAGTTACGCTGTTCAAACCTTTAAGGTCTTTTGCCAAACGAACTTTCAAGTCGTTGGATCCATCGGATACAACACCGATATTGTCTTCTGTAGTCAATTTGGAAGCTTCTGTAATGCCACCTTTAACGTTAACTTGTTCACCAAGTTTTTTATTGATTACATTACCGGAGTCAGCACCGAATTTCATGCCTTTATTGATCAATTCTTCTTTAGTTTTGAACAATTGGCTGCCGTTGATAGCATCTGTGGATGTAGCTGTTACAGCACCATCTTTTACATTTGTAATTGTAGTGCCGTCAGCACCTTCCAATGTTACCTTAGTTTTATCAACAACACCGTTATTGATGTCATATTTAACAGCACGATCTGTTAATTTATCTACAGAAGTCTTGGATGCAATGTTATTGATTGTAACTTGCTCTTTAACGCCTGCATGGTTTTTATCCTCTACAGTCAAGGATACTTCACCATTGTCGTTTACCTTGTAGGAGCCGTCAGCGCTGGAGTTTCTTACAAGACGATAGTCAGTTGCACTGCTACCTTGTTGAGTAATTTGTTCGCTAACTTTTTTCAACTGATCTTCAGTCGCTGCACGACCGGATACGATAGATGTGGAATCCCAGTTCTTATTGTCCAAGTTAGTTACATAATTACCAGTTTCGCTTGCATGTTTCGTATTTTGAACAGTTTGAGCACCCATTACAACAGCGCCAGCAGTCACTCTGCCTGCAGTACCATCAAGAACTACTTGATTGTTACCGCTACCCAATGTCACTTTGTTGTTCAAACGAAGATCATATTTAGCGCCTTCAGTGCCTGTAGCAGGAGTTGTTGTCAATTTGAGATTATCATCGGAAACAGTTACTTTTGAATGTTTGCCTGCTTCGATTTTTACATCATGTAATTGGCTACCATTTACAGCATCTGTAGAAGTAGAGGATACTTCGCCAGCTTTCAAGTTAGTAATTGTTGTGCCACCTTGGCCTTCCAAAGTAACCTTGTTTTTATTAACAGTAGTACCGTTAAGATCATATTTAACAGCACGTTCTGTCAATTTATCCAATTCAGTTTTGGATGCGATGTTGTTTATTGTTACCGTATTAGCAGGGCTGTTAGGATGAGCTTCATCTTTAACTTTTAAATCAACTTTGTTGTTTTCTACAGAGTAAGAACCATCTGCAGAATTTGTATTATTGATCAAGCGGTAATCTGTTTTAGCTGCATTAGTAGTCTTGATTTCATCAGACACTTTTTTCAACTGATCTTCAGTTGCTGCGCGACCAGATGTAATTGTAGGGTTTTGAACATTCCATTCTTTGTTGTCCAAACCAGTTACATAGTTTTTATTGTCGCTATGTTTACCTACACGAACAGAACCTGCAGTTACGCTGTTCAAACCTGTTAGGTCTTTTGCCAACTTAACATTAAGGTTGCCGTCTTTAGCTACAACACCGATGTTGTTGTCAGATAAAGCACCTGTAGCGCCACCAGTAATACCTAAAGTATCGCCAAGTTGTTTATTGATTTTAACATTGTTATCGCCTTGGAAGCTTAAGCCTTTAGCGATCTTGTTAGTGTTATTTGTGATATTAGTAGTATTGATATCTTGTTGCTCTTTAGAAGCAAGGTTCGTCAACTTAACTTGTTTAGGGTTGGAACCATCAGCATCCGCAACAGTCAATGTCATGCTGCCGTCAGCAGCTACTTTATATTCGCCGTTGCTGCCTGCTGCAGGGTTTGCAATCAAGCGGTAGTCAGTTTTAGAAAGGCCGTTAGAGATCTTAGAGATATCAACATCGAATGTTTGATTATCATTACGTGTCAATGTCAATCTCTTACCGTCATTGGATACTGTACCGGATGTAACATACGTATTTTTCAAACCTGTTACTTCAGCAGTCAAACCGTTTGTACCGGTCATGTTAATTTTGCCGTTACCGTTTGCTTCATACGTAGCAGCACCACGTTGTAAGTATTTATCGTATTTTGCAGCAATACGAGAAATATCACCTATATTAGCCGCATTTGTTAATGTATCGCCACCAGATTGTACATTAGTAATTTGATACCCACCAGCATTGATACCGTTTTTGCTCATAGATACGTTACCAGTTGTAACGGAGTTGAAGTTTGCATTATCAACTGTTGCAACCGTAACATTGTCTCCGGAGCCTTCTAATGCAATATTTTTACCAGCTTTAAAGTTCACTGTACGGTTTGGAGCTTTTACGTCTTTAACCTTTTGGCCATTAACTTGAAGTTCCCAACCGGAGTTTGCGGATTTAATAGCTTCATGAACGGTATTTTTACCTGTATCACCAATATTAGTCATGGTAATAGTACCGTTTTGGTCAACCTGAGCATTACCGCCTAAGATATTCTTAGTGCTGTTAGCTACATTACCCACTGCATTAGCAACACCATATAATTGGCTGCCATTAATAGCATCTGTAGATTGTGCATTCACACGACCAGCAGCTACGTTAGTGATTGTACGTTTTGTAGAATTGTTACCAACGCTAACTGTGGAATCAGCAGTACCACCTGCATAGTTATATGTCAAACCATTAATCTTTTCACTAGCAGTGCTTACCGGAGCAGCTGTTACAGAATTAGCACCTAACGCAACGCCACGAACGTTATTTACTGTTGCTTTGCTACCGAGAGCTAAGCCTTCGTTTTCTTGTACGCTTGCTTCGCTACCGATTGCTACAGCATCAGTTACTTCTTTTTGAGCTTTAAGTTTAGTGATTAATTCAGGATTATCTTTATAAACACTACGATCACGTACACGTTCTAATGTACCAGCTTGAGCGCTTACGCCCAATGCGATAGAACGAGAACCAGTTGCTTGTGCATCATCACCGATAGCCACAACATTTTTCTTGTCCCCATCTTGAGTACTCAAAGCACTAGCTTCACGACCCATAGCAATAGAGCCGTAACCTTCAGAATGAGCATTGTTACCGATAGCTGTAGAACGTTCACCTAATGCCCATGCCGCATTACCTGCTGCTACAGAGGAACCGCCTAATGCATAAGTATCATTACCCAATGCCACACCGGAACCACCATGAGCACGCGCGGAGTTACCTACAGCAACGGAATTATTTACTTTGTATTGAGGATCATTTTGAATACCGGATTCAGCATTGTTACCAATAGCGATGCCGTCTTTCGCACGAGTTTGCGCATTGTTACCAAGAGCAACCGCATTATCACGATAATGTGCTGCACCGTTACCGATAGCTACACCTTGAATACCTTGAGATGTAGCACGATTACCAATGGCCACGCCTCTTGCATAAGCGTCGCCTGCAGAATTTGAGCCTGCTGCTACATTAGCACCTGTACCCATAGCAACACTATCTATAGTATTTGATTTAGCACCTTGACCGATAGCAATAGAACGAGCAGCGTTAGCTTGGGTATTAGTACTTCCGTCATATGCTGTATACGGTGTGCCTTTATCATCCTTCATTGGTGTTGGATTTGCAGACCCGATAGCAATAGATTGTTCACCTGTTGCTAATGCAGAGTGACCCATAGCCAAGCTAGCTTTACCTTGTGCAGATGCAGCTGTACCGATAGCTGCCGCATATTGTTCACCAGCATAGGCTTGACGCATCATAGCCAAGGAGTTAAAACCTTTTGCTTTAGCAGCAGAGCCAACAGCAATAGCACCGATTTGTTCAGATTGAGCATAATGGCCTAAACCGATACCCAACGCACGAGATTGGGAATAGTCACCGATAGCAATACCGGATACGGAGCCATCATTAGAACGGGCATTCGCATTGTTACCGATTTGGATGCCAAACACCTTATTATTGGTATATAAATAACCTTGTCCTGGATTCCCCGGCGTTTTGTAATCATACATTTGAATGTAAGGTGCATTTTGACTAGGGTATAAATAAGTAAACCCACCATCATTCGGCCCTTCACCAGGAGCCAAAGAAAGACCTCTGTTAGGTGCGGCATCAACACCCGAAATCAACCCGCTACCACAGGTCAAAACCATAGCCGCCAAGCCAACTTTTACCGAAGCTTTTGCGGAATTACTAACAAAGCTTTTGGAGCCACGAGTATGGCTTTTTGCAATTTCAGATACAACGACATATGCGCCTCGTACCTGACTCCAAATTACCCTATAAATACGATTCATTTAGTAGTACCTACCTTTCACACAGTTTTATAAGGGATTCTAAAACCAACACTAAAACACTAAAAATAATAAAATTTTCATCAAAAATTTAATTACTATACATATAAAATATCAGATTAGTTTATGAATGTAAATATATTTTTTTCATATTTCGCTCATTTATTTTCAGAACTTTAAACTTCTTTTAAAAATTGATTTTCTTACTCATTTAAATATATTTTCAATCATAAAAACCCTTACAACAATGGGCCAAACAACACTTATAATCTAAAGCTAATGATTTTATAGTAAATTAATCACATTTATAATTTTCGATTAAAATTATATGTTCTGTATTATACACTATTATGAAAAGTTTGTGAAGTCAAACACAAAAAAAGAACGAAAGTCCTTTCACAGTAGACTTTCGTTCTTTCATTTTATATACCATATAGGGTTAAAATCATCTAATTTTCATGGGTATTTTCTGGTACATCAGCTCGCTTTTTATCACATGAACACAAGATGAAATAGATATGAATTACATGCCTAAACGACTCATAATTAGAGCTAATTGTCGCTTAGTTTCTTCGTTATCTTTCTGTAGACGAAGGTTATCTTCTTTTAATGCCGCATAGTCTGCAGTTAATTTTTCATCCTGCGCTTTCATACGTGCATTTTCAGCTTTCAAAGCAGTCATTTCATCCTGCATTACATACATAGAGCTGATAGGGCCGCCCTTGTAGCGTTCAGGAATAGCCTTCTTTTCATCAGAAGTACCGAATTTACGAGTTATACCGGCATTCACCATATTATGACGACTACCAACAGATACGCCTGCATGGAACATAGTGTCTTCTGATGTGTAGTGAGCAACACCTAAAGCTGCTGCAGTTTCGCCTCTGTAATTACCAATACCAGCCATCACTTGAGTTGGTTCTAACGGATCATATTGAATCGGTTTCAACGCAGACATAGCCGCCGCATGAGCACCTACACGTTGCGTTTCGCCCGCCACGGAATTAATAGCATTGGCCATGCCCTCCGTAACTCCTTTCAATTGATTTACGTTAACCGCATCCGTACCGTTTACACCAGGACCTACATTGCTAATTGTTTTACCACCATTATTCAATCCGTCTTTAGTAAGACTTACAGTGTTACCGCTAGCAGGAGTAATGGTTATACCACTGCCGTTTACAACCGTAGAGTTACCTGCAGCATCCTTAGTCGTTACGGACGTAAGACCTTTCAAATCTTTCGCCATACGAACTTTAAGATTAGTGCCGTCAGATACAACACCTACATTATCTTCTGTAGTCAACTTGCTAGCATCAGTAATACCACCGATTACGTTTACCTGTTCGTTAAGCTTTTTATTAATCACATTACCGGAATCACCACCGTATTTCATACCATCGTCTTTGGTTGCCACTTGATGAGTCTTACCGTTTTCATCTTGGTACTTAATACGAGTAATTGCATTACCTCCTAGATCGGAATCGCCCTTATCAGCAATCATATCTGCATTGCGACCATCTTTGCCAGTTAAACCGATATGACCAACACCGTCTTTGCCGGACATAGATACAGCATCTTTACCGTCTTTACCTGTAATAGCTACTTTACCGTCTGTACCATTCGCAGCGTCTGGACCTGTAATGGAAACACCATCTTGACCGTTTTTGCCAACTTTCACCTTATCAGTCGTTACCGTATCGGCAGTGACCGTTTTGGTAGTAACGCTATCGGTCTTAAGATTCTTAGCCATTTTAATAGTAACATTACCATTTTCGGCTACTGTTTTGATATTTTCACCGGAATAATCACTATCAGCCCCTTGACCTTCACCTTTGATAGTAACCTTTTGACCTAAATCACGGTGGAAATCGCCTGTATTACCGGCAAAATCCATACCTTTCTTCGTAATGTCATCACCTAAGTTATTAATCTTATTATCCAAGGTCTTATGGGACTTCTGCAATTGATCTTCTGTAGCAGCACGACCACTTGTGATATTGTTAGGATCCCAATCTTTGTTTTCCAAACCTGTCACATGACCGTCCTTGCCATCAACAGATACTTTACCGGCATCAATCTTACCGCCTTTTCCGTCGATTGTTACCTTGTCGCCGGCCTTAATTGTACCGTTTGTACCGTCGATTGCAACATTGCCGGCCTTGATTGTACCCTTATCGCCATCGATTTCAACTTTATCACCAGCTTTAATGATGCCTTTGTTTCCGTCAATGGTAACTTTATCCCCTGCTTTGATTGTACCTGTTGTACCATCCATTGCAATTTGTTTCGTAGGATCAGTCCCCATTGTTACTTGGTCTTTGAGGCCCACTTTGTAGTTTGTAGAACCGTCCGCATTAGTGGTCTTATCTACTTGGACATTATTACCTGCCGTTACAGTTGTAGTAGCAGCAGCTGCGGCTTTATCCAATTGGGATTTATTAACCGCATCCTTAGAATCAGTACCATCAGCTACATTCGTAATCTTCTTGTTGGACGCATCGATACCGTCCTTCGTCATGGATGGACCATTGGTAATCTTCACGCCGTCTTTTGTAACAGCAGTCAACGGGTTGCCATCCTTATCTTGAACGGTCATACCTTCACCATTAACAACGGTTTTACCGTTTGCACCATTAGTGCCAGTGTTGAAAGTTATGGAGTCTAGACCTTTAAGGTTTTTTGCTAAACGAACATTAAGGATATTATTTTTACTAATAACACCAATATTGTTTTCGGTCAACTCAGATTCATTGGTGACACCACCCTTAATGTCCAATTGTTCATTAAGTTTCTTCTTGATGGTAGTACCGGAGTCGCCACCATATGCCATGCCATCATCTTTGGTTGCCACTTGATGGGTTATGCCACTTTCATCTTGATATTTAATGCGAGTAATTTCATTTCCATTAACATCAGCAGACCCTTTTTCAGCAGTAATATCCGCACTTTTACCGTCTTTACCACTTAATCCGATGTGACCAACACCATCTTTACCGGACATGGACACCGCATCCTTGCCGTTTCTATCTGTAACAGCTACCTTACCGTCGGTGCCATTCGCCCCATCTGGACCTGTAAGAGATACGCCCTCCTTACCGTCTTTACCGACTTTCACGGATTCAGCCTTAAGATTTTTATTCATCTTCACATTGATAGTCGTGTTACCATCATTATCTTGGTTGATGAAAGTTTTAATGTTTTCACCGCTATAGTCAGCATCGTCAGCCTTACCTTCACCTTTAACAGTGATAGTAGAGCCTAATTTATTAGTTTGTACGCCGCCTACATTAGCATTGAATTTGAGACCTGTATCAGTTTGACCTGCCAAAGCTTGTTTCAATTGATCCTCTGTTGCAGCACGACCGGATACAACATTACCTGCATTCCAAGTCTTATTATCAAGCCCTGTCACGTAGTTACCTGTATTAGCAGGGGTTGCACCATCGGATTGTTTACCCATGGTTACAGTACCGGCTTTCACAGTTTCTGTAGCAGTAACAGATGTAACGTTAAGATCTTTCTTCAATTTTAGACCAATCTTAGTGTCGTCACCGGTTTGCGTAATTTCTGTGGTGATGTTATCGTCGCCGTTTACCGTTACCTTAGAGCCTAATTTATTCGTTTTTGCATCATTATTATCTGCGTCAAAACGAAGACCTTTATTGGTCAGTTCAGTCTTAGCGTCATTAATATTATTGTTGAGTTCAGTTTTAGTGTCAGCGATATTTTTGTTTAATTCGGTTTTAGTATCACCAATGTTTTTATTTAATTCAGTCTTTGTATCAGCGATATTCTTGTTTAACTCAGTTTTAGCTTCATGTAATTGACCGCCGTTAACCGCGTCTTTGGAATTAGCCGCAATATTACCATCAGCAACATTGGTAATCTTTTGGTCGTTCGCATTGATGCCATTTGGAGATACATAGGTCTTACCACCTACGGTCAAACCACCACTATTGATGGTTGTACCGCTAGCTGTTACGCTGTCTAAACCAGTTAATGTTTTTGCCAACTTCACGTTCAATGTGCCTGTACCGTCAGATACAACGCCAATATTATTATCCGTTAAATCTGCGGCCGTAGCTCCGCCTTTAATGGCAACAGTACCACCTAGCTTCTTGTTGATAGTCGTACCAGAGTCACCGTCAAAGTTTAGACCTTTATCTACTTCGGATTTAGACGCCACATCTTTAATCGTTACGTTTTTTGTTTTATTCGGATGGTTCTTATCCTGTACGGTCAATGCTACGTCACCGTTGGCATCTACAGTGTAGTCCCCATTGGAACCCGCCGCAGGATTCGCAACGAGACTGAAGTCCGTTGCATTAGCACCTTGAGTTTTGATAGCTTCAGTAACTGTCTTCAATTGATCTTCTGTTGCAGCACGTCCGCTGACTGCAGTCGGATTAGTTACGCTCCATGTCTTATTATCAAGACCTGTTACGTAGTTACCCATAGTAGCAGGGGTTACACCATCAGATTGTTTACCCATGGTTACAGTGCCGGCTTTCACAGTTTCCGCTGCCGTAACAGATGTAACATTAAGATCCTTTTTCAATTTGAGGCCGATCTTCGTATCGTCACCAGTTTGACTAATTTCCGTCGTAATATTGTCGTCGCCGTTTACTGTTACCTTAGAGCCTAGTTTATTCGTTTTTTCAGCGTTATTATCCGCATCAAAACGAAGGCCTTTGTTGGTAAGTTCAGTTTTAGCGTCACCAATATTTTTATTCAACTCAGTCTTAGCATCACTAATGTTTTTATTTAACTCAGTTTTAGTGTCATGCAATTGACCACCATTAACCGCATCTTTGGAGTTAGCCGCCACATCACCATTAGCAACATTAGTAATCTTTTGGTCATTTGCATTGATACCGTTCGGAGATACATAATTCTTACCGCCTACGGTCAAACCACCACTATTGATGATTGTGCCACCAGCTGTTACGCTGTCCAAACCTGTTAATGTTTTAGCCAACTTCACGTTCAATGTATTGCCGTCAGATACGACACCGATATTATTGTCCGTCAAGTTTGCAGCTGCGGCGCCACCTTTAATAGATAACTTATCGCCTAACTGCTTGTTGATTACAGCCCCGCTATCTCCATCAAAGTTAAGACCTTTAGCTATATCTTGCTTATTCTTACCGATGTCAGTCGTATTTTGAGCAATGTCAGTTGTGTTTTGAGCTATTTTATCCTTGTTTGTATTAACTTGCGTATTAACAGATTTCAACTGATCTTCCGTTGCAGCACGACCAGTTACGGCTTGCGGATTATCTACATCCCAAGCAGTATTGGTAAGACCAGTTACCGTGCCTGCAGTACCATCCACAGATACAGGATTAGCAGTTCCTAAGGTGATTTTATCCCCTAATCCGACAGTATATTCCTTACCGCCGGCTGCATTTGTACCTTCTTCTACAGTGATATTGCTGTTTTTAGCTTTCACAGTACTTGCCTTAGCAGTTCCACCGATAGCATCCTGCAACTGACTGAAGTTAACCGCATCAGTAGGATCTGTGCCTTTTGCTAGACCGGTAATCTTTTGATTATTTGCATTGATACCGTTTGGCGTTACGTAGGTCTTACCGCCTACGGTCAAACCACTACTATTAATAGTTGTTCCACCAGCTGTTACGCTATCCAAACCGGTTAATGTTTTAGCTAGTTTCACATTTAATGTGCTGCCATCAGACACGACACCGATATTATTATCCGTAAGATCCGCCGTAGCACCACCTTTAATGGTAACAGTGTCGCCTAATTTTTTATTAATCGTAGCACCGCTATCGCCGTTAAAGTTTAATCCTTTATTGATATTGGTTACATTTGTATTGACCTTATCATTAACGGATTTCAACTGATCTTCTGTTGCAGCACGACCACTTACAGCTTGAGGATTATCCGCATTCCAAGACTTATTATCGAGCCCTGTTACAAAGTTACCGTTTGCACCGCCTGCACCACCTGATTGTTTGCCCATAGTCACAGTGCCGGCTTTCACAGTATCAGTGGCAGTAATAGTAGTAACATTGAGATCTTTCTTTAATTTAAGACCGATCTTAGTATCGTCACCAGTTTGACTGATTTCTGTCGTGATATTATCATCGCCATTTACCGTTACCTTGGAACCCAATTTATTGGTCTTAGCACCGCCTGTATCCGCATCAAACTTGAGACCTGTGTTAATCACATCATTCTTCGCAGTCGATATATTATTGTTTAACTCGGTTTTAGCATCATTAATGTTGTTATTTAATTCGGCTTTAGCCGCATGAAGTTGACCGCCGTTAACTGCCTCTTTGGAGTTAGCCGCCACGTCACCATCAGCAACATTAGTTATTTTCTTGTCGTTTGCATTGATGCCGTTCGGCGTTACATAGGTCTTACCACCTACGGTTAAGCCCCCATTATTGATGGTTGTACCACCAGCTGTCACACTGTCCAAACCAGTTAATGTTTTCGCTAGTTTCACATTTAACACACCGCCATCAGATACGACACCGATATTATTATCCGTCAAATTCGCAGCTGCGGCACCGCCCTTGATGCTAAGCTTATCGCCCAACTGTTTGTTAATTACAGCACCGCTATCTCCATCAAAATTTAGACCTTTAGCAATAGTTGTATTGATTGTAGAGATAGCATTTTTATTGGTCGCAATATCTTGTGTATTCTGAGTAATATTTTGCTTGTTTTGTGCAATATCAGTCTTATTTTTACCGATATCAGTAGTATTTTGAGCTATATCAGTCTTGTTCTTAGTTATATCTTGTTTATTCTTACCGATATCAGTCGCATTTTGAGCAATGTCAGTTGTGTTCTGAGCTATTTTATCCTTATTTGTGTTAACTTGCGTATTAACAGTTTTTAACTGATCTTCCGTTGCAGCACGACCACTTACAGCTTGCGGATTATTTACATTCCAAACTGTATTAGTAAGACCTGTTACAGTCCCTGCAGTTCCATCCACATTTACAGGATGTGCCGTACCTACAGCAAGTTTATTACCCAATCCAACAGTGAATTCCTTACCACCATTTGCGTTGGTACCTTCTGTTACAGTTACATTCGCGTCTTTCCCTTTTACCGTAGTGGCCTTAGCAGTACCACCGATAGCATTTTGCAATTGACTGAAATTAACCGCATCATCAGGCGCTGTACCATTAGCAACACCAGTAATCTTTTGATTATTGGCATTGATACCATTTGGTGTTATATAGGTTCTAGCACCTACACTCAAACCATTTCTACTAATAGTAGTATTTCCTGCATTAACGCTATCCAAACCTGTTAAATGTTTTGCCAATTTTACATTCAATCTACCGGTACCATCAGATACAACACCAATATTATTATCCGATAATGCCCCTGTAGCACCGCCTTTAACGACTAGAGTATCGCCTAATTTTCTCTTAATCGTAGCACCGGTATCGCCGTTAAAATTGAGTCCTTTTTCAAGAGTATTATTAATAGTGTTAATATCATTCTTATTAGTAGTGATATCACCTGTATTTTTTGTGATATTTCGTGCATTATTACCGATACGGCTTGAGTTATCTGAAATACTTTGCGAATTTCGATTAATAAAATACTGATTAGAATTAACTTTCTCATTAACCCGCTTTAACTGATCTTCTGTAGCAGCACGACCAGATACAGGTGTTGGATTATTTAAATCCCAATTTTTATTTGTAAGACCTGTTATATGTCCATTAGAACCATCTACCGTTACCGGATGTGATGCATTTCGACCTACAACGATTGTACTATTTAACCCGACGGTATATTCCTTACCGCCATATGCATTAGTACTTTCTAATATTCTTATGTTCGGATCTTGTTCTTTCACCGTAGTCAATTTAGGAATACGATTAGCCACATCTTGTAATTGACTATAGTTAACTGCATCACTGCCTCCATTCCCAGGTGCAACACCGGAAATTTTTTGATTATTAGCATATATACCGCTTGAGGATACATAGAGTTTATTTCCTACAGACAACCCTCTATTATCAATCGTGGTGTTTCCTGTTGTTACGCTGTCCAAACCGGTTACTTTTTTAGCCAATTTTACATTTAATGTGCCGTTAGCTTCGGCCTGAACACCGATATTACCATCGGACATAGCACCTCTGGCACCGCCCTTAATAACCGTCGTTTGACCTAACTGTCTGTTGAATGCGGTACCAGTATCACCATCAAATCCCAGGCCTTTATCGATATTGTCTTTATTATATCTAATAGCATCATGGATTGTGCTTTTGCCTGTAAGACCAATATTGCTCATCGTCAACTTACCGGTATCAGGATCGAGAGTTGCATTACCGCCAAGAATATTTTTAGTTGTAGTGGCTAAATTTCCCAAACTATTTGCGACACCAAACAATTGACTACCATTAATAGCATCTGTAGACGAAGCATTCATACGACCTGCAGCCACATTTGTAATCGTACGTTTTACCGTATCATTACCGATACTTACAGTAGAATCTGCCGTTCCCCCCGCTAAATTCTTATACCACAAACTATTTACAAGCTGATTTGGGGTACTTACTGTGTTATCAGTTTTAGAATTTGCACCTAATGCAACTGAGCGTTCATGTCCGGCATTAGCGGATACACCTAAAGCCATAGAATTTGTCTTCTCTGCTTTACTGCTCAAACCTAACGCCACAGAGCCTTCTGCTCCTGTAGACGTGGAAGAATTAACCCCTAAAGCTAAAGAATTCCCACCGGATGCAACTGAGCCTTCACCGGCTGCAATATCGGCATAACCGTTGGCTGTACTAGCCCAGCCAAGTGCTGTGGAGTGAGATCCATTAGTAGTAGAATTTGTACCTAAAGCGGAAGAGCCTTGTTTAAATGCTCTAGCGCCATTACCGATAGCTACCGCCCAGTCAGCTCGCGATTGTGACCCATTCCCCATCGATATGGCTCCGCCACCACCAGCTTTAGCATCATTACCAAAAGCCATGGAGGATCCTCCCCAGGCGCGCGCATTTGTACCGAATGCCTGATCATTATCTTTTCCTACAAGTTGATCAGCATCATTATATCCAGCCCTGGAATTATTACCTAAAGCAAATCCATTTTTTGAAAATGATTTAGTCAAATTCCCTATTGCTACACCATTATCAGCAGAAACTGTTGCCGTTCTACCTATTGCAACACCTTGCACATAACCACTACTAACAACAGCTCCGGTACCCATAGCCACACTGTTATCTGCCAATGCTTTACTATTGTCACCTATCGCTACAGTACCCTCTTTAGCTTGGGCATTATCACCCCATTTTAATGTAGATGCCTGTGCTTCAGTTGGTATAATCCCTCCTGCTAACATAACAGTACAAATAGAAATGCCAATCATCTTGGCAAATACCGATGTCATTGTCGAACGTTTCGACATATTTCTCGCTGTTTCAGCCACAACGACATAACATCCTTTTGTACGACTCCAGATTACTTTAAAAATTCGGTTCATCTCGTCTTACTCCTTGCATAAAACTATCAGATTATATGAATATAATAAAATATTTTATAACTATTTTAAAAAGTAAAAATACAGTTAATATATGGCTATTTACCGATGCATATCATATTAAACATATCATATTCTATGGTAAAAGTAAAAAATTTTTCACTCTACACTCACTTCCAAATCATAAATATTTATGAATATACAAAAACTCCGCCATATACCTTATGAATATGCTAAATGTACTAATTTTTTCGCATAAAATTAACTTCATGAAAAAAATGTATTTCACTTTAGTAAACTATTATGATCTAACTATTACTCACCTATTTTAATTACATTACAAAATACCATGACATATATATGCTCAAATAGTCATTAAATCTATTTTTTGCATGCAAAAAGGCGCCAAAAGCATTTCGCTTTTGGCGCCTTTTATAAGCACTGCCGTATCAATATGTTATTTCATATTATTTCAAGCCCGCTTGTTGCATCAATAATGCAATTTGTGCTCTCATTTCTTCATTGTCGCGTTGTACTTTTTCGTACTTAGCTTTCAAAGCAGTCATTTCATCTTGCATTACGTACATGGAGCTAATAGGACCACCTTTGTAACGTTCAGGAACTGCTTTCTTCGCATCGGAAGTACCGAATTTACGAGTTACACCAGCATTTACCATGTTATGGTGGCTACCAACAGATACACCTACATGGAACATTGTATCTTCTGCTGTGTAATGTGCAACGCCAAGAGCCGCCGCTGTTTCACCTCTGTAATTACCGATACCGGCCATCACTTGAGTTGGTTCCAATGGATCATATTGAATAGGTTTCAATGCAGACATAGCCGCTGCATGTGCGCCTACACGTTGTGTTTCGCCCGCTACGGAGTTAATAGCATTAGCTAACCCATCTGTAGCACCTTTCAATTGATTTACGTTAACTGCATCCGTGCCGTTTACACCAGGGCCTACATTGGTAATTGTATTACCGCCGTTGTTGAGGC
>OGKO01000717.1_pt1 | contig 23309 bp, 22 predicted proteins | sample 1572451 | NCBI WGS metagenome assembly OGKO01 (sample SAMEA2582089, study PRJEB24529) | metagenome | biome: Human gut stool | place: China | collected 2011 | reverse complement strand
AGAAGAGTTTAATTTAGGGAGGTAAGATTACAATGGCAGTTAATAGAACACCTGTCCTCAAGAGATGTAGATCTCTTGAAATGGATCCTGTATATTTAGGAATAGATAAGAAATCTAGAAGAAAGGCAAAGAACGCTGGTAGAAAGGTTAGCGAGTATGGAATGCAGCTTCGTGAGAAGCAGAAGGCTAAGTTCATCTACGGTGTATTAGAGAAGCCTTTCAGAAATTACTATAAGAAGGCTGAGAGACAGAAGGGTATGACTGGTGAGAACCTTATGATTATGCTCGAGCTCAGACTTGACAATGTTCTTTTCAGATTAGGATTCGCTAGAACAAGAAAAGAAGCAAGACAGATCGTTGATCACAAGCATGTATTAGTTAATGGTAAGTGCGTAAACATTCCTTCATACCTTGTAAAGGCTGGAGATGTTATCGAAATCAGAGAGAAGTCTAAGTCATCAGCAAGATACAAGGAAATCCTTGAGTCTACTAACGGAAGACTTGTTCCAGAGTGGTTAGAGGCAGATGCAGACGCTCTTAAGGGATCAGTTAAGTCAATCCCTACAAGAGAAGTTATTGACGTTCCTGTAAACGAGATGCTTATCGTCGAGTTATATTCTAAGTAATCCGTATCGGAAATATAGAATAAAACTTATAAAACCCATAAAAAGGAGGGACTATACATGGTTGATGCAGATTTTAATTTCAAGATGCCAAAGATTGAGATGACAGAAAAATCAGAAGATGGCAAGTATGGAAAATTTGTTGTTGAGCCACTCGAAAGAGGATATGGTTTAACATTAGGTAATTCTTTAAGAAGAATTATGCTCTCTTCATTAGTTGGTACAGCTGTAAGCAGTATCAAGATTGAAGGTGTACTTCATGAATTCAGCTCAATTCCAGGTGTTAAGGAAGATGTTACTGAGATCGTCATGAACATCAAGCAGTTATCAATCAAGAACAACGGAAATTCTGTTGAGCCTAAAGAAGCACATATTGACTTCGTAGGCGAAGGTGTAGTTAGAGCATCAGATATTCAGGTTGATCCTGATATTGAAATAATCAATCCGGATCTTGTTATTGCACATCTTAATGGTGCAGACAGCAAGCTCACAATGGAACTTACAATCACTAATGGTCGTGGTTATGTAAGCTCTGAGAAGAATAAGAGAGATGATCAGCCAGCAGGCGTTATCGCTATTGATTCAATCTACACACCAGTAGAGAGAGTTAATATGGCAGTTCAGAATACTCGTGTAGGTCAGGATACAGATTTTGATAAGCTTACACTTGATATTTTCACTAATGGAACAATAGAACCAGATGAGGCTTTAAGTCTCGCAGCTAAGGTTTTAAGTGAACATTTAAAGGGATTCATCAATCTTTCAGAGAACGCTCAGAAAGTGGAAATCATGGTTGAGCAGGAAGAGGATGAGACTACTAAGGTCCTTTCAATGAGCATTGAAGATCTTGAATTATCTGTTCGTTCATCTAATTGTCTTAGAAGAGCTGGTATCAACACAGTTGAAGAGCTTTGCAATAAGACATCAGATGATATGATGAAGGTAAGAAACTTAGGTAAGAAGTCTTTAGATGAAGTTCTCCTTAAGCTTAAGGAAATGGGCTTACATCTTAGACCTAACGAAGATTAATTTGTAGATACGGCGGCTATACAGTAAGTCCATAAGCGCATGTGTAGCTGTTACAAATGGAGGTAAATCATGGCAAAATATAGAAAGCTCGGCAGAACATCTAGCCAGAGAAAGGCTTTATTAAGAAGTCAGGTAACAGCATTAATCGAGAATGGCAAGATTGTTACTACAGAGGCAAGAGCCAAGGAAGTAAAGAAGATGGCTGAAAAGCTCATCACACTTGCAGTTAAAGAGAAAGACAACTTCGAGACAGTTAAGGTTTCAGCAAAGGTTCCTAAGAAGGATGCTGAAGGCAAGAGAGTTAAGGAAGTTGTTGATGGCAAGAAGGTTACTGTATATGAGACAGTAGAGAAGGAAATCAAGAAGGATCTTCCTTCAAGACTTCATGCTAGAAAGCAGATGGATAAGGTTCTTTACACAGTTACAGAAGTTCCTACAGCAGCTGCTGGAAAGAAGAAGAATACTAAGACTGTTGATCTTACAAACAAGTTATTTGATGAGATCGCACCTAAGTATGCTGGTCGTCAGGGCGGTTATACAAGAATCGTTAAGATCGGTTTAAGAAAAGGTGATGCAGCAATGGAAGTTCTTCTTGAATTAGTTTAATTTCAATTGCAATTTAAGCGGGTAAGGAAACTTATCCGCTTTTTTTGGAATCTGCGGTAAGACTTAAAAGGGCAGGAGGTCATATGGGAATAGTTAAAGCAAAAAACCTCACATTTGAATATATAAGACGAGATGAAGATGGTAATGTTGAGGGAATAACTAAGGCTGTTGATAATGTGAGTATTGACATTAAGCAGGGCGATTTTGTTGCCGTGTTAGGTCATAATGGCTCCGGTAAATCAACATTTGCAAAACATCTGAATGTGCTCGTTATGCCGACAGAGGGAACTGTGTGGGTTGATGGTATGGACACAAGGGAAGAGGAGAATACTTTAAAGGTAAGACAGACTGCCGGAATGGTATTTCAGAACCCTGATAACCAGATAGTTGGAACTCTTGTTGATGAAGAGGTTGGATTCGGACCAGAGAATATTGGTGTTCCAACGGAAGAAATATGGGAACGAGTTGAAAAAAGCCTGAAAGCAGTAGGAATGTATGCTTTCAGAAACCAGTCGCCAAACAAGCTATCTGGAGGACAGAAGCAGAGGGTAGCGATTGCTGGAATTGTAGCAATGAAGCCAAAATGTATTGTCTTAGATGAACCAACGGCAATGCTTGATCCGTTGGGACGAAAGGATGTACTTAATGTGCTTCATGAATTGAACAGGCAGGAAAATGTAACGGTTATACTTATCACTCATTACATGGAAGAAGTAATTGATATAGACAAGCTTTATGTAATGGATGATGGAAAGCTGGTAATGTCAGGAACACCAAGAGAAATATTCTCACAGGTAGAGAAATTAAAGAAATTGAGACTTGATGTGCCGCATGTTACAGAATTAGCCTATGAACTTCAGAAGGAAGGAGTTCCATTAAAGAATGGAATATTGACTTCAGAAGAATTTACAGAGGAACTCATTAGAGTTAGAAATGAGGGTTTCAATGTCAATAATAGTAGATAATATCAGCTATATTTATGAAAAAGGCACTGGCTTTGAGAGGCAGGCTTTGAAAAATGTGAGCTGTGCAATAGAAGATGGTGAATTTATCGGACTTATTGGTCATACAGGTTCGGGTAAATCCACATTTATACAGCATCTTAATGGACTTGTTAAACCGACTGAAGGCCATATATATTACAATGGCAGAGATATATATGAGCAGGGCTTTAATATGAAAGAATTAAGAAGCAGGGTAGGACTGGTTTTTCAGTATCCTGAACACCAGCTTTTTGAGACTGAGATATTCAAAGATGTATGTTTTGGTCCTAAGAACCTTGGCCTTTCACAGAAGGAGGTTGAAATCAGAGCATTTGAGTCGTTAAGACTGGTTGGAATAGATGATAATATGTTTTATCAGTCGCCATTTGATTTGTCAGGTGGACAGAAGAGAAGGGTTGCGATTGCAGGTGTACTTGCAATGAAACCTGATGTTCTTATTCTGGATGAACCAACGGCTGGACTTGACCCTAAGGGAAGAGATGATATTCTTAATTGTCTTAGGTATTTAAGGGAAGAGACAGGAATGACTATTATTCTTGTGTCACACAGCATGGATGATGTTGCTAACTATGTGAGCAGAATTATGGTAATGAATGATGGAGTGCTGACATATGATGACACTCCAAGAAATGTGTTTAAACATTACAAGGAGCTGGAGGCAATTGGTCTTGCTGCTCCACAGGTAACTTATTTAATGAATGATTTAAAGCAGGCAGGCTTTGATGTTAATACAGATGCTATCACAATTAATGAAGCGAAGGAAAGCATTCTGGCTGCCTTAAGATAAAGGAAGTAGTATGATTCGAGATATAACAATAGGACAGTATTATCAGGCAGATTCGGTAATACACAGACTGGACCCGAGAGTTAAGCTTATGGGTACCTTAATATTCGTAATATCCCTGTTTCTGGGAAGTAATATATGGCTGTATCTGGTTGTAGCAGCATTTTTGGCGATTGTAATTGCACTGTCAAAGATACCTCTTAAATTCATTGTTAAAGGTCTTAAGGCAATTGTAATATTAATTGTAATCAGTGCGGCATTTAATCTGTTTCTGACGCCAGGAACTCCTCTTATTAAGATATGGAAGCTGACGATAACGCATGAAGGCCTTAATACGGCTGTATTCATGGTTATAAGGCTTATTTTTCTTATTATGGGTTCATCCCTTATGACACTTACAACAACGCCTAATAACCTTACAGACGGGCTTGAAAAGGGACTTGGATTTCTTAAGTACATTAAAGTTCCGGTTCATGAAATTGCAATGATGATGTCTATTGCATTGAGGTTTATCCCGATTCTTATTGAGGAAACAGATAAGATAATGAAGGCACAGATGGCGCGAGGTGCAGACTTTGAGTCAGGTAATATTATTAAGAAGGCAAAAGCCATGATACCTATTCTTGTGCCCTTATTCATATCAGCGTTCAGAAGGGCTAATGAACTTGCAATGGCTATGGAGGCGAGATGTTATCACGGTTCTGAAGGAAGAACCAAGATGAAGCCGCTGAAATACTCCAGAAGAGATATTAATGCATATCTTATTATCGCATTGTATCTTGCGTGCATTATTGTGGTTAAGGTTACGCTTAAGTTAATATAATCAGTGTGTACACAGATATGACATTTATAATAGTTTGATTCTGGCTTTTAAGGAGGAACGCCATGCGAAGAATAAAGCTTATCGTAGCTTATGATGGAACAGAATATTCTGGCTGGCAGATTCAGCCGGAAGCACCAACTATAGAAATGTATCTTGACAAGGCAATTCGCGAGCTTACAGGAGAAAATGTGCATGTGACCGGAGCAAGCCGTACAGACGCAGGTGTGCATGCATATGGAAATGTAGCTGTATTTGATACGGAATCGACAATACCTGGAGACAGATTCACATTTGCACTAAACAGATTCCTGCCGGATTCAATTGTTATTCAGGATTCATGGGAAGTGTCTTCTGATTTTCACCCAAGGCACTGTAACACAAGAAAGACTTACGAATACCGCATACTTAATACTGCTGTTCCGTTGCCTCAGAAGCGCAATTTCACATGGCATGTTGCAGGCAGTATTGATATTGAAAAAATGAAAGAAGCTGCCGCATATATTGTTGGTGAACATGACTTCAAAAGCTTCTGCTGTGTGAGAACTCAGGCAGAATCGACTGTCAGGACTATATATTCACTTGAGGTTCTGCAGGAAGGCAGTGAGATAATTATCCGTATTAAAGGTAATGGATTCTTATACAACATGGTAAGAATTATTACAGGCACGCTTATTCAGGTAGGAAAAGGAAGATTCAAGCCTGAATATGTGAAGCAGATGTTAGAGGCAAAGGACAGGACTGTTGCAGGGCAGACTGCTCCTCCACAGGGACTTACACTTGTTGGCATTGAATATGTGGATAATGATGACGCAAGGGTTGTCTGATGTGGATAACTTTTTTGGATAAAACATTTGCAAAAGTATATTGACACACGTGGTTATGTGTTATATAATTCAGAAATGTGGCGTGATAAGTGCGCCCATAATTAAGGTTTTAAGTGTTTCACCAATGCCCCGGAGAGACATTTATATACATTAATAATTAAGCATTATAGCAATATTTCAGGAGGAAAACTAATGAAAACTTATATGGCTAGTGCATCTACAATCGAAAGAAAATGGTATGTAGTAGATGCTGCAGATTATACATTAGGTCGTTTAGCATCACAGGTTGCTGCTGTGTTAAGAGGAAAGAATAAGCCAACTTACACACCATTCCTTGACTGTGGTGACAATGTTATCGTAATTAACGCTGATAAGGTTAAGTTCACAGGAAAGAAGCTTGACCAGAAAGTTTACTACAGCCACTCAGACTATGTTGGTGGTTTAAAGGAAACAACACTTAAGGAAATGATGGAAAAGAAGCCTGAGAAGGTTATCGAGCTTGCTGTTAAGGGAATGCTTCCAAAGGGACCTTTAGGACGTCAGATGTTCACAAAGCTTCATGTTTATGCTGGTCCAGATCATGAGCAGGCAGCTCAGAAGCCAGAAGTATTAAAGTTTTAATATAAGGACACATATAAGGAGGAATTAACAGTGGCTAAGAAAGCAAACGGAAAGTTCTACGGAACAGGTAGAAGAAAAAGCAGTATTGCTAGAGTATATTTAGTACCAGGTACAGGTAATATCACAATAAATAAGAGATCACTTGATGAGTATTTCGGTCTTGAGACACTTAAGGTTGTTGTAAAGCAGCCATTAGCTCTCACAGAGACAGCTGACAAGTTCGATGTAATCGTTAACGTACACGGTGGCGGATACACAGGTCAGGCTGGTGCTATCAGACATGGTATCTCAAGAGCACTTCTTCAGGTTGATTCAGACGAGTACCGTCCATCACTTAAGAAGGCTGGTTTCTTAACAAGAGATCCAAGAATGAAGGAGAGAAAGAAGTACGGTCTCAAAGCAGCTCGTCGTGCTCCACAGTTCTCAAAGAGATAATATTCGCGTTGGCAATGAGCCATGCGACAGTAAATATGAAAAGGCTTCGCCCATGCTTGCATGGAGCGAAGTCTTTTTGTATTTACTGGCATAGGGCGAAGCCCGCGACCGAGATGAAGCGTAAGCGTAATCGAGGTGGCGTATGGCGTAGTAGTGGTTGGGAGACAGATATGGTGTTTGTTCTGTTAAAATCTGCTCCATAAGGTCAGCAGTTTTTTTCTTAAACTATCTAAAATAGCGGTGTATGTGCCTGCTGTAATCCGAATATCGGCATGACCTAAATGCTCTGATACAATCTTTAAATCAATTCCATTATTTAATAACAAGGTTGTATTTGTATGTCTTAACTTGTGTAATGTAAGATATTCAAAGTCAGTACCTTTAAGAAAACGCTTTAATGATGTATTAAGACTACTACGGTCTTTATAATTACCAGTAGCAGAAGTAAACCCCATTTCGGGGTGAGCAAAATCAGAACCGATAGCCATTTGTAACTTGCGTTGTTCTACTCTGTGCTTTTTTAGTAATGCAACAAGATTATCATTCATATATGAATCTCTGATACTTGTGGCTGTTTTAGGTGTAGTCAGAAAATGTTTACCACCTACATCAGTTAATGTATGTCTGATATGTATTTTTCTTTGTTTAAAATCTATATCTTCCCATTGTAACCCTAAACATTCTCATGAACGCATACCAGTATAAAGTAAAACTAAGATAATGGTATTGAATGATGAATAATCCTTAAATAAGTCTAAGAATTTTGGTAATTCTTCAGCGGTTAGATACATTTGCTTCTGTTCCTCTAATGGCTTCTTTTTAGGAAGAATTACATTCTTGCATGGGCTTTCTTTGATACATCCCTGTGTGACAGCAAATTTGAATAAGCTCTGTAAAATACAGTATATTCTCTTGGCATACAGCTATTAAGATATTCGGGACAACTGCCACAAGGACTGTTATATTCGCCCACAGATTGATTATTCATCATGCACATATAAATCACTTCCTTTCCTTAGTTCAATACATATTGCTTAGATTTGTGGTTTACAGACAGACTTCCGTACTTCATGCGGATTTCATCGAGTGATACTTCTTTCTTGTGATAGCTGTTATAATCTCCATAGTGTCAGCACCAGCATTTTTTCTTTGGGGCATATTTGAAACCTGTTGATTTCAATAGTTCTCGATATTCATAACCACCATGAATCCATATCCAAGAACCTATGATTTCAATATCAGCATTGATATGGATAATACTGTTTATAACCTCTTTAAAAGCCTTATTTTCATCATCAGTATTATAGGTATGTGATTGATTATCTGATTGTGTTTCTTTGCTTAAAATAACAAATAAGCGGTCATATTCATTGTTAATTTCCTGCGTAACATCAACACTTCCATTTTTATTATCGGGGTGGTATAGTTTTAATAATTTTCTGTATTTTTTTCTAAGCTCTTCGATTGTTTTTGCGTCTGTAAAATATTTTGTCATAATGCAACAACTCCTTTCGTGTATGTAGATAAGCAGTTTTTTGTCATGCTTAGGACAAATTAGGGCATAAAAAAGAACCTCATGTATAGGACTAGTGGGGTTCATAACTAAAGATTGATATTAAGAACAATTAACCAAGTGGTTCTCTTTGCGTATATAATTTTTATGCTTATATTGGTGTTTGTTGGTGTTTATTTGGTGTTTAAAGTTACAACAAGATAGAAAAACTTATGATAAGATAGATTAAAGAATACCGCTAAAATGCTGATGTTATGGAAGTTTGTGATAAGTTGCGATAACTTAGAAAATGTAGTGGTTAGTACTCAAAGAGATAATATTTCGGAAACGCGAGATTCAAGAAAAGCCCATTTTACAAGGGTTACAGAGGTTGTGGACAGTTGTCAGATGTGCTGGAATTTAAATCGAATGCAACACATATGGATATATGAATGTGGAGACTAAGGAATATTACAGCAAAGAGGCAATTCAGCGGGAGATTAAGGCTGGTAACCGGACAGGAACAGTAGAACAGATGGATGCCAATGTTGAGGCTATGGCTAGGGATTTGCAGGAGATATTGAGGATTGGAGCGGAACAGAAGAGGTTGTGGGAGGTGTATGAGGGGAGATAGAAAAGCCTCACATTTGATAGAGGGTAAATCAAATGTGAGGTTTAATGATTATCGAACTTGCGTTCGGTGACGCTGCATGATATAATAAAATGTAGCAAAAAAGGTTAAAAACGAGTAGTTGATATTGTTCGTCCCATCGAATATAATTAATGGGAAAAGAGGTAAGTATAATGGGATACATGACAGCGAGCCAAGCAGCAGAAAAATGGAATATTTCACAAAGAAGAGTTCAAATTCTTTGTTCACAAAATAGAATAGATGGTGTATTTAAACTTGGTGAAAATTGGGCAATTCCAGATAATGCTAAAAAACCAATAGACAATAGAAAAAAAGGAAATAAATAAAATGAAAAATAATAAATTAGTTGCAATAGATTTATTTTGTGGTTGTGGTGGATTTTCATATGGTTTTCAACAAGCTGGATTTGATATGGCATTGGGAATTGATATGTGGAAAGATGCAACAGTTACATATAAGCATAATTTCCCAAATGCGTGTGTAATAAATGAGGATATTACAAGTATTTCATCAGATGATATATTGTCAAAACTTAATATGAGTGCAGACGATATAGATGTAATTATTGGAGGACCACCATGTCAGGGCTTTTCTGTTTCTGGAAAACGTATGATAGATGATCCGAGAAATAAATTATATAAATCTTTTGTGGGATTAGTGGATGAAATTAGACCTAAAGTGTTTGTTATGGAGAATGTACCGGGGTTAATAAGGCTATTCGGAGGAAAAGTGAAAGAACAGGTTTTATATGATTTTTCTTCATTAGGATACGGAGTTAAAGTACAGCAATTATCATCAGATGATTATGGAGTTCCGCAACAAAGAAAGAGAGTGTTTTTTGTAGGAGTAAATGAGAAAAAAATACCACCAAATGTAAAGTTTGAATTTCCTAAGGCAGAATATGGAGACGGAAAGAAACCATATATTACATGTAAAGAGGCTATTTCTGATCTAGATTTTGTACCAGATGATGTATCATTAGGTGAAAATATAGCATATAAAATTCCAGCACAATCAGAATATCAGAATTTAATGAGGAAAGATAGTGATAGCATAAAAAATCACTCGATAACTATACACAAAGAGCAGACGAAAAAAATAATCGCTATGGTTCCAGATGGGGGAAATTACAAAGATTTACCAATAGAGTTGCAGAATACGAGAAAGGTTCATATAGCATGGACAAGAATGAATAGTGAAAAGCCTTGTTTTACAATTGACACAGGTCATAATCATCATTTTCATTATAAGGAAAACAGAGTTCCAACTGTAAGGGAATCGGCAAGAATTCAATCTTTTCCAGATAGATTTGAGTTTATTGGCATAAAAACTAGCCAATTAAAGCAGGTAGGAAATGCGGTTCCCCCATTGATGGCAAAAGCAATTGCAGAAGAAGTTATTAAAGTGATAGGAGATGCTAAGTAATGTATGATCATAGAAAACAATTAAAATGTGCGATTATTAGAGCTCGTGCAATCTCTGATGTAGATAATTTGTTGCCAAAATATGCAACGGTAATTGATAATTTGTGCCCTTGCACCAAAGAGGAATTTGAACAAGGCTTTAATGATGCATTTAGAGAATATGCAATTAGCAGGGCAAGAAATAAATCTAATGAAAGTGCGATAAAAAAGACACTTGATAATCACAGAACTGAAGTAAGTGGATCCCTGTTTGGAATGCATTATGAAGTTGATGGAATAGTATATTCGTCTGAACGCAATAAAAAATTTCTAGAAGATAATGATCAGCCAGCCTTTTTTAAGGATTGGTTATTAAAAATGCAATTCCCAAATGGAATGCAAAAATCACAAACTTATTTAAAGATGGTTAAAGAAAAATTATGTTGTCATCCTTATTCAATATTGTTACGTGTATTAGAATATGCAAGAAGAAGCAATATTGTATTATTAAAACAGGAATTAGGATATTATATTTTCAATTCAGAAGACGTACTTAAGGGTAATGCTACTGCAAATGAAGTTTTTGATCAAATAATGAATGATAAAAGAGGTGGAATTCCGCCGAGAAAAATTATTATCCCGGATGGAGAATCTACTTCATATGATCAGCATGTTGGTGATCAACTGAAATATTTACAGCTTGCAAATCTTATTTACATTGATGGACAAGAAGTTAAGATTAATTTGCATGAGATGAAGTCAATAAATAGATTTATTGAATTGATAGATAAACCATTAGGATTTGACGTTTATAAATATGATTTATCTAATGTGGAAAATCGTAAGAGATTTGAAACGGATTGGGCTATATATTATGGTCAATTAAGCAAATATGCGGATGATTTAGCTACTCCAGTTGAATCACTATTACTTCCAGCTGATGAAGAACCAAAGAAACCTAAACGTACAAATAATAAGATTGAATTAGGTGATGAAGGGGAAGAGTTTGTACTTAATTTTGAAAAAAACAGAGTCTCTAAATTTAATGTTCATTTGGTTAATAAAGTTCTTGGGTTAGGGAAGACAAAGGGCTTAGGATATGATATACAATCCGTAATAGCTGAAGCAGGTGAGTATTCAGAGTTTGTTAAGTACATTGAAGTTAAATCTACAAAGAGAGTAACGGCTCCAAATTTGAAAGATGGAGTTTGGACAGATACGATAAATATAACAAGAAATGAATGGATTGCAGCAATGCAACATAAAGAATTCTATTCTATATATAGGGTATATTTTATTCGCGGCGGAGTTGTTATGTATGTTATAAACAACCCATATCAAAAGAAAATGGATAATATTATAGATGTTGTCCCATTAACCTATAGAGTTGATTTTCATAATGATTCTATAGATGAAAGCTACAAAGAGGTGAATAGCAATGTTTAAAGTGGTATCTTTGTTTTCTGGTTGTGGAGGAGCAGATCAGGGAATAATTGGTGATTTTGTTTTTAATAAGAAAAAATATGAAAGACTTCCATTTGAGTTAGTATATGCGACCGATATTGATCAAAAGGCATTAAATTCTCATATGAAGAATTTTAAATGTGAAAATGTTGTATGTAAAGATATATGTGAAACTAAATCTAGTGAAATACCAGAATGTGATATTATCGTTGGTGGATTTCCTTGTCAGTCATTTAGCACGGTCAATCCTACAAAAGATCCATTCGATGATAGGGCAAATTTGTACAAACAAATGGTGCGTATTGTAAGGGATAAACAGCCTAAGATTTTTATTGCTGAAAATGTAAAGGGAATGATGACTTTACATAAAGGTCAAATATTTAATAGAATAATAAAAGCATTTGAGGAAGTGGGATATACAACATATACTAAATTATTTAATGCAGCTGATTATGGTGTTCCTCAAAGAAGAGAAAGAGTAATTATCGTTGGGATTAGAAATGATCTGAATGATGTAATGGAATATGAATTTCCAAAAGAAACCAATAAAAATAATTGGGTGCCTTTGTCTGTAGCGGTTCCAAAGCTTGCAATTGAGCAAGAAAAGTATTATTTTTCAGAGAGAGCAGTTCAAGGAATGAAGAATGCCAAGAATAATATGAAGCGAGGGTTATATCAGGATTTAAATAAGCCTTGTTTAACTGTTACGAGTCATCTTGCAAAAGTTAGTTTAAATTCAAGGGATCCGGTTCTTTTGGTGAATCCAGCAAAGGAGTTATATCGAAGATTTACACCATTAGAAGCAGCAAGAATACAATCATTTCCAGATGAGTTTATTTTTGTAGGAAGTGAAACGGATGCATATAGACAAATTGGTAATGCAATTCCACCGGTAATGTTTTGGCATATTGCTCATTCGGTTAAAGATTACTTGGAAATGGTTGAATTGGTAGAGATAAAGGAAGCTATGTAACAATAATATGATAACAAATATGATCGGAGAGTTAGCTATGAAGTGGATTATTAATATGAGAGTGAAAGACTATATAAGGAACTGGAGCAATCAAGAGATAATTACTGAATATGCTGGTGTTATGGTTAATATTAAGATAAAAGATACAAATTGCCTGTTGATTTTGAATGGAAATCATAACCATGATAAGGTCTTAAGACTTATTTGGGAATTGCTATCACTTTTTGATGGATATTTTTATGAGCCTGTTTCATATGAAGTTGATGGAAATGTAAATAATTATAAACAACTCATAAAGCTTGGGTATTTTGAAACGGATAGAAAGTGGTATTGTTCTGAATTGTTGGGAAGAGATGAAAGAGTATTATCAACAGAGGTAATAAAAAAATATGATGAATTCAGAAATAAGGGAATAGCTGATAAAAAAATGACAAAATCTGTTGTTAATGCATTTTATTATCTTAAGTCGAAAGATTATGGAAAAATAAATATAAATCATAGGTTGTCATTACTGTTAAATATTGCTGATGGGTTTATAATTAATACATTCAAGGATATGAACAATGTAAAAGCCAGTTTAGATAGATTATTTAAGAAAACAGTAGATATGCAGAAATTGCAAAAAGGAATTTCTTTGCTTGGACTTGATGCGGAGAATTTTAAGTATATTCTGACTGAAGAAAGAAATGTCTTTGATCATTACATTTACTCTGAAAACAGTTTAGCTACTTTCGTATATAATGATGAAGGAAAAATTACAAATTTTGCAACATGGTATTTTGTTTATGTCCTTGAATTGGTAATACGAATTAATTTTTTGAAAGAATCCGGAGTTATATTAGATAAAGATGCAATTGATTATGCTTTGGATTCAATAAACGACTGGATAATATATGAAAACAATTTAGATGAAAAATGTATAACGTCTCATTATAGGATGGCACAGTTAAATAGAAAACTTGGAGTTGATATAAGATAATAGGCAAAAATTATTTTAATGCACATTTAGATAGAAGGAGAAAAGCTTATTATGGATACAATAGAGATACATAGTTTAAGTGAATATATAGATTTTGTTGAACGAATATCACCACAATATTCACTTTCAAGAGGACAGGAACAAGATAAAGATTTATTGCCAAGTATATTACGAAAAGACGACAATGGAATGGCACTATATACTAAGGCAAATTCAAAATCATTTATTGATGATTTTAAAAGTAATTCAACTATGTATATAGATAATACAATGATAAAAAATCAAAATGAGTTGCTTGTATATGCTCAACATTTTGGTGTGCCAACATGTTTATTAGATTTTACATATTCACATTTAATTTCATTAATGTTTGCTGTTGAAAATGCTTTTACTTATGATGCAGATGACGAGGAAAAATCGGTTGTTTGGTTTTTAGATCCAAGAGAATTAAATCTTAAGTCTATTAAAAGAACCGAACTTTTAGATTTGTCGGAAGAAATAAGTGTTGATGATCGTACGGAATTACCTTTTGCAGTTACCGTTAGAAGAAATAATAAGAGAATAGCTGCACAAAATGGATTATTCGTGTTTTTTCCTCAAAATGCAGAACCATTGAATAAAATATCCATAGCTGAAAGGGTTCTGAAAAAAGTTGAAATTTCACATAAGAATTGTAGAAAAATACTCAAATCTTTATATACGATGGGAATGAGATTTGATGATATCTATCCTGAATTAGCATCGATCTCTAAAGATATTATATTGAAAAATAATGTAATGGAATATTATAAAATGGAGGATGAAAATGATTGAAGAAGAATTCATTGTTAAACCAGATCAGGTAGATTATACGATTGGAAATATTGTTGGAGCTATTGATAAGGGTTATAAATTACAAAAAATGGAAAACGAAAAATTAGATATAGAACAGCGATTAGAATTTAGCGACAGTATTATTATGAAACCAGATTATCAAAGAGAATATCGTTCATCAATAGAAGAGGAAAGTTCTTTGATCGAATCTATTTTAGTTGGAATACCTATTCCACCTGTTTTTCTATGCTCAACAAGAATAAAAGGTGCACAATCATTGAACGTAGTTGATGGTCAACACAGACTCTTTGCATTTTATAGATTCAGAAAAGGAAAGTTTGCGTTAAATAATTTATGCCTTTTACAAAAATTAGAGGGATTGACATTTGCTGAGTTACCAGAGGAATTACAAGAAAAAATAGTAACGCATAAACTATCTACATATGTTTTTAGGGATTTTCCAGGAAAGAAGTTTGAACTTGAAATTTTTAATAGATATAATAAAGGAACTAAAACTTTGACACAACAGGAGATACGAAATGCGGTATATTCTTCTCCTCATAATGAATATATTGGAAAATTTGTCAAAAAATTGTATGAGAGTAATGAGCCACTAAAAGATGTATATAATGTTACGAAAGATAGATATTTAAAGAAAAAAGTGCATGAAGGTATTTTTTCAATATTGTATGTTTTGGAATTTGGTATTAATGAGGAGTTTAAAGACTCGACAACATATGCAAACGAATATATGAGAATTAAATCAGAAATGGTTGAAAAAAATACAGAAGAACAAGTTCAGGAGGATTTGGCTTCATCAATAAAGAGGTTTGATCAATTTAATAATTGGTTATTAAAATGTACAAAAATTACACCATATCCACTATCAAAAGAGTTTTATGGTATAGCAAGTAAAAGTTATAAATTTCAAACATCAATGGCACTTATATTGCCAGCTTTATATAAGAAAATTTATGATGAAAAAGTTTTAGGTGATATATCATTTGAAAAAGCAATAGAAATGATTCAAAAAGCAATGCTTGGTTCATTTATAGAAGATCCTCATTATACAGCATCATCAACAAATTCTAAAGAGATAAAAAAATTGGTTAATTCATTTGGAAAGGGAAATTAATATTAAAAGATTCCTGGGAATGTGTGGACAGTCAACCGCATACAACACATATGCAACACTACTATACACAAATTCCCTATTTCTGGGCTTTTCTCGCTCTCAAAACGCTCTCAAAGAGATAATCTTTACAATCCAAAGCGTCTTATGACGTTTCAGAAAAGTATATTACACCTCGGAATTTCGGTTCTGGGGTGTTTTTTTAGTTTGTGAACTATGGTATTATTATGATATAATGATTTTTCAAAATGTAAAGCGAGAAATATGAGATTTGATAAGAAAACGTTTTAATAATGTATTATATTATACAGTACAGGAGAGCCATATATGATTAAAATAGCATTTTTCGATATAGATGGAACATTGTTGAAAATGGGAAATAAAGAACCGACAGATAAAACAGTTAAAGCGTTAAATTCTCTTCACCAGAATGGAATATTGCTTTGTATGGCGACTGGCAGAGGCTATCTTTCAATTCCTAAATTCAAAGATATTACATTTGATGTGCTGCTCACATTTAATGGTTCATATGTAATGGCTGGAGAAAAGATTATTTTCAGGAATCCCCTGAATAATAATGATAAACATCAAATAATTCAAAATCTTAATAAAATGAACAGAGCAGCTGCAATTAGTAATGAGCATTTTATTGTTACGAATGGCACAGATGAGCATCTGGAAGAGTACTTTAAATTTGGAAATGAAACATTGACAATTGCAGATAATTTTGATGAGTTATGTAAAGAAGATATTTACCAGATTATGTGTGCGTGCAGAAAAGAAGAATATGCCCAGATACTCCAGGGAACTGAAGATACCCAGATAACTGCATGGTGGGATAAAGCAGCAGATATTATTCCATTGAATTGTGGTAAGGGAAATGCGGTAAATGCAGTGCTTAGTTATTATGGATTATCGAAAGATGAGGCGATTGCTTTTGGTGATGGTAGAAATGATATTGAAATGCTAGAAGCTGTTGGTACAGGAGTGGCCATGGGGAATGCCATTGATGAAGTCAAAGCAAGAGCAGATGTCATATGTAAATCCGTTGAAGAAGACGGAGTGTATCATTACTGTCTGGAGAAAAAACTCATTAAATGCTGATGGACTTATTATACAGCAGGGTTGCAGAGTGTTATATACTCTGCAACCCTGTTGGTCATTTATAGTCTTAATTTTACCACCACTTCTCACGGTAAGAGTATTCACCGCGGTAATTAGAAGCATTATAATCAGGATACTTGAAAGGTGCATATACATCATCCTTAGGGGCATCATCCTGTGTATATATGTACATCGAATCATAATCCCATGTGACAATCTCATCACGGGCATCGCCGTAGAGGTTTACAGCTTCAGCACACATGGTAGGATGACCATCGTTAGGGAATTTAACAACCTGGATACCATTGCCGTCAATCATTCCGCCGCGCTCTATATCAGCATTAAGAAGGATGAAGTCCTGACCGTCACCAGTCCAGTTTACAGGAGTTAAGAGATTACCATTAAGCTCGTTCTCCATTTCCCATAACTGATTACCCTCACTGTCATAGAAATATATAATTCCCTGATGTCCCCAGAAATTAACAACAACCATTTCATAGCCCGGGCGGTTAGGAAGATAATTAGCAAGACTGACACGCTGTGCATGGCCTATGCCATCCTTTTTAAGAAGCTTTCCGTTAAAATCAGATATCAGGAAGCCTTCCTTTCCTGCAACACAGGCAAAGAATTTAGTACCTTTGTGTGGTCCTGACTCAAATCTGCCTGGAACAATCTCATCAATATGGTCTTCATTAACAGGCATAGTCCACATTTTATTACCGTGGCAGTCAAGCATGTTATAACCAACTAAAAGTTCATCATGTCCATCTCCGTTAATATCAATTGCAAAAGGAAAATGTCCGGTATTCTTATCACTCTGGAAATGCCACATAACCTCAAGGTCATCGTTAAGTGCATATACTCTGCAATAACGGTCCTTAATGAGAATATCGCGTGGCTTGTCAAGACCACGGAAATTACATATACGCATACCATCAGGATTAATTCTGTCAAATGCGTAGATTTTATCAGGAACACCGATAATAGTTCCGTCCTCTTCTGGTGTAGAGAAAGGTGTTTTGGCACGTTTCTTCACTTCACCTGTTTTGCCATCAAGAATCAGCACTTCAAAATTCTTGGCTGTAATAACCTCATCAAAGCCATCACCGTCAATATCATATATCTGCATAGGCATATCTGCTGATATAGTTCCAATGTCGTGATTATCAGTAGGTTCACCATGCTGCCATAATATATTGCCATCAAGGTCAAATGCGGTGAGACAGCTGATTGTTCCATAAGCATCACGGTTTACTCTTTTCTGGCACTGAGCCATAACCATCTGATACTCGCCATTGCCAAGAAGATGACCGAAACGAAGCTGTCTTCCGGTGCCGCAGCCTTTGAGGTCAATTTTCTTAAGAAGCTTCATCTTAGGATAATGTGCTTGTGCATCTTCACATTCAGCTTTATAAGCATTTCTTGCAGCATCAATAGAAGCAGCAGTACTTTCAGAAGTAGTAACATTTACAAAACCAAACTGTGTAGGGATAGTTGCAGTAATGGCAACCTTGCCACCCTGCCTTGCATATTCAGTGTCAAGGTCAAAATAAACCTTATCATCAACACTGCATATAACATGGCTGCCTTTAATCTCAGCCTTAAGTACATAAGTATCATCACAGTTGTAATCAAAAGGTACAGAATCGAGTACAGTAACCTCCTCCTTATGACGATACTCAAGTCTTAACTCATGCTCTTCAAAAACAAGGACAAGAAGATTAGCAGAGTTCTGACAACAAAAACCGATGCCGGCATTGCCCCATTTGGTAGTAAACATACGCACACTTGCAGTTATAGTATAATCGCGCCAGAATCTGTCACCGCTAGTGAGCATAGGGAATGTGCGGTGTGGCTTGTCATTACGGATACGCATCTGCTCCATAAAATGTTTTCCATTATATTCAGAAATAATCCAGGAAGCACCCTGACCGTTATAAACGTGGTTGCATACCGGGTCATACCATTTACCATAATATCCGGGATAATGGATAAAATGATACTCACCCATTGCCGAATGATTCTTATCATAAGGAAATTCACCAATAGGAAAATCAGAGAAATCTTCATTAAGTAAAATAAAATCTGCCATAATAACCTCCGTTCTAAAATAAAAAATATAATTAATGGTTCTTTCTGTAGCTTCCGGGCGCTTCGCCCATGATTTTTTTAAATGTGCCGCCCATAGTATTACTGTCAGCGAAACCACATTTGTCAGCAATCTCAGTAATAGAGAGGCTGGTGTTGACTAAAAGGTCTGCTGCTGCGTGTGTTCTTACATTAATAAGATACTCTCTGAACCTAAAGCCTGTAAAAGCCTTAAATTTCTTGGAAAGGCTCGATTCACTCATATTAAATAGTTCTGCAGTAGCAGCCATAGTTATGTCATTGTGATAATTCTCGATAATATATTCAATAACCTTCTGGATAAGTTCATTACCTGTATCCATTTTCGTAATAACATTATCTTCGTACATCTGACAGCGCAGAATAAAAAGTATAAGTTCATGAAAATAAGAATGTACGAAAGATAAAGACAGACTGTCGACACCATTGTGTTCATAAGAAATCTTCTGGATAATTGATGATATATAATCAAGTCGTCTTTCTGGTATATGGACAACAGGATGTTTATGAAAAATGCTTTCTATATCCTGAGAAGAATCATCAGCAATCCACTTTAAATCATCATTATTAAAATATAACACATATCTTGTATGGTCACTTCCGGCGAGGTAAGTAGTCATGTGCGCCATGTCTGGTGGGATAAGAGCAAGTCCGCCCGGATTTAACATATATATTTCATCACCTACATAAAGGGTGCAGGAACCAGAATATATAAACATCAACTCCCATCTGTTATGTTCATGAAAATGTTTCATTTTATAAGATGGTGGCACAGTAGCAATATCCGTGTGGAAATTGTCATTAATAAAATGGTACATTGCCGTCTCCTTGGTATATGAATAATATCTTACGAAGCAAAATCATATACTGATTATAGGTCGTTTATAGAGAAACTGTTACTGATTTTTTACATATTTTTTTGATTTTGAAAGATTTCGTGCTGTTTTTTTGTATCTATAAAAAAACAATGTGAATATAATAAAAGCATCTTAAGAAGCAGAAACAATTTAATATTAAGGAGGAATAATATGATACGAAGAAACAAAATTATTGCTTCTGTTGCCGTAAGTGTCATGACAGGCGTTCTTGTTGCAGGCAACTTAGCTCCATTACAGGGATACTATGCATTTGCACAGGAAACAGGAGTAAAAACTGCAAGGTATTCAGCAGTAAAAGACATTAACAAAACATTAGAAGGTTACACACCAATGGACAGTTCTGATCCGGTTGAATTCGGTGGAACTTACATTAAGTATCAGGGCGAGACAATCCAGTTGTCGGAGACAGCCATATATGTTGATGGTTCGTTATCAGACGAGCTTGCTGCCCAGTACCCATATGTATATAACGACATTACTAAGGCATTGTCAGCAGATGCATTAAAGAATGGAACAGCAGACAATCCAATGACAGTATATGTTGCACCATATGTATACTGGATAGATGATCCAGCAGCAACAGATACAGTACAGAAGACAGAAGGATATTCAGTACCTTATGGAATGGTTGTTAATTCAGATTATCTTACTATCAAAGGTCTTACAGGAAATCCTGATAATGTTGTATTAGCTGGAAACAGAGGACAGTCACATGCCTCTAACGGTAACTATACTATGTTCAGATTCAACTGCAGTGGCGCACTCACAGTTAAGAATATAACAATAGGTAATTATTGTAGTGTTGACCTTGATTATCCACTTATGAGTGAACTTAATCAGGCAAAGAGAACAGAGACAATCACACAGGCACAGCTTGCTGATGTTTCTGGAGACAAGATGTTTGCAGATAACTGTAACTTTATAAGCAGACTTAATCTTGACCCAATAAATGGAGCATCAAGAAGTCTTTATAACAACTGTCATTTTGAAAGTACAGATGATGCCCTTAATGCAAATGCTGTATATGTAGGATGCGATTTTGATTTCTATGGAAACAGGCCATTATATTCATCATATGGTACAGGTTCAACATTCTTAGGTTGTACATTTAATTGTAAGATATTAAATGTTGAAGCTGAACCAACACAGTTCTTTACTAAGGAAGGCGGTACAATTACCGCAATAGATTGTGTATATCACAGTAATTTAAGTGTACCTATATCAATTGGATGGACTAAAACACCATCAACTTCATTAAAGTGTTATCAGAGCAACATAATTCATAATGGACAGAGCATCACAATCGGTGGCGAGGGTGCTAAAGAAACTGTTGATATGACAGGTAAATCAGTGCTTAATGCCTACAAGGTAGTATCAGGTGGTAAAACATATTACAACACATACAATCTTTTAAAGGGCAGTGACGACTGGGATCCATTAGGAGTTAAGGATGTAATTAAAGCAACCGGACAGGACACAGTTGCAACACAGCTTTCAATAACATCAGATGTCACAGAGATTGAATCTGGAAAGGAAACAGCTTCAATAGGAGGAACAGTTAACTATTTCTATGGAACTAATGATACAACACAGAAGATAACATACAGCGTATCAGACGAAGATAAGGCATATGTGAAGTTAACAGATAATGGTGACGGAACATGCAAAGTAGAAGGTACTAATAATGATGATGCAGCTAAGAAGGTCATTATAAATGCATCTACAGAGTCAGGTCTTGAAGCAGCAGTTGGAATTACTGTAAAGCCAAGCAAGATTGAAGCACCAGCATTTACAAAGGCACCAGTTATTACTAATGACGGACAGGGTAGTCTTAAAGTAGATTACTCACTTGATTTAGGAAGCAGAGAAGACATGTCTGCAATCTCATGGTACAGATGTACAGATGCAGAGGGCAGCAATCCTATACTTGTAGCAGTAACAAGAAATGATTCACCAGAGTATACATATAAGTTAACAGCAGGTGATGTAGGATATTACATCATGGCTAAGGTAGAATCTAAGAACATCAGAAGTGATTATGGAACACCGGAAAATACAGTATATGACAAGGCAATCGGAGTGAAAGATGTAAGAAGCAAGAACTTTGCTACAGATTTCTCTAACTTCCCTAATGTAAAGCAGTCAGAAATCAAAGCTGGCTTCTGGACTGTAGATTATAACCGTCCGGCAGATACAGAAAGTTTTGGAAGCTGGCAGGGAGCTGATACAGAAGAACCTTGGAAATATGGAACAACAGGTAACGGCTGTGTAGGCGCTGGATTATATGAAGGTACACAGGGCGCAAGACTTATGTATACACCAGTAGAAGGAACATATGGTGATATGTCACTTAAGCTTGTAGTTGACCCAGCCAAGACAGCAGGTCAGGGATTTGGTAGTGCAGGACAGTATATGGATGTACTTCTTAAGTTCGATACATCAACACTTACAGGATACGGATTAAGAATAATAAGAACAAGGGATTCATCTAATGCCGTAACATTTGTACTTGTAAAATATGACAATGGAACAGTAACAGAGATTTCTGATAAAGTTATTGCAAGCTGCTATGCAACAGGCTGTACAATCAGCTTAAAGGCTGAAGGCAATAAGCTCACAGCTCATGTTGAGACACCAACAGAACAGCTTGCAGACCAGGCAGCTAAGGGATATCCACATGTGGTTGACCTTACAGCAGATATTGAAGCTAACAGCTTTGGCGGAGTTGCAATCCAGCATGCAGGAACACTTGGCGCAGGCGGATGGCAGAACACAACAATGCTTCATAATTTAGATATTACATGGGAAGGTGAGAATAACCAGAACCCAGAATATGTTGAAGGAAATCCATCAGATAACGAGAATCCTGCCGAGACACCTGATGATTCAACAGGAACATCAACAGGAGCAGACACAACAGTCAAGACTGGTGATATGAGTCATACAGGAATGTATGCAGCATTAATGGCAGCAGGACTTAGTGGCTTACTTGGAATGGCAGCAGTATACATGAGAAGAAGAAAAGATATCTAATTTCATAAGAATTTTCTTTACAGGAGCACCCGCAATTATATTGCGGGTGTTTTTGCGTGGTGAATGTGTGACCGTATGTGATTGACATTTTGATTATTATGCTATAAAGTTTTATGGAACTAACCAGTATAAGATGGAGGATAAAACTTAAAAGCATGAAATATAATATCAGAAAATATATATTGGCAGGAATTACAGCAATTCTTGCAGCGGCTGTTTTGACGGCATGTGGTGGCAGCAAGCCAGAGAAGGACGATACAGTCCAGAGTACACAGGAAATATTTGCAATGGATACATATATGTCGCTTACTGCATATGGCAGCAATTCAGAGGAAGCAGTAAGTAAAGCAGTTCAGGAGATTAACCGGCTTGATGCAATGTTTTCGGTAGGAAATGAGGACAGTGATGTTACTAAGATAAATGAAAATGGAAGCGGAGAAGTATCGGAAGAAACTGCATTTATAATGAACAGGGCAATGCAGGTGTCAGAAAAGACCAATGGGGCTTTCG
>OGKO01000712.1_pt1 | contig 23461 bp, 20 predicted proteins | sample 1572451 | NCBI WGS metagenome assembly OGKO01 (sample SAMEA2582089, study PRJEB24529) | metagenome | biome: Human gut stool | place: China | collected 2011 | reverse complement strand
ACCGCAACGGCGGCTACACCCGCATCATCAAGATCGGCGCTCGCCGCGGCGACGCTGCTGAGATGGCAGTTCTGGAGCTCGTCTGATCGACTCTGACTGAATAAATCAGTATCAAAAAGCCCTTTCCCGTCCGGGAGAGGGCTTTTTCTGTTTTCGCCGCTTGGCAGAGCCCTCCTTGCGTGATATACTGATACTGTTATGGTATGCAGATTTCCACGAGCAGGAGGGAACATGTTGAAAATCAAAGGATGGCTGCGGGCGGCTGCGCTGTGCGTGGCGTTCTGCCTGCTGCTGACCGGGTGCAGCATCCCCATGCCGGAAGAAACGGTGCAGGTGGAGGAACTGCTGCGTGCGCCCCGCCTTGCGGGCGATTACGGCGCATTGCAGACCGCCCTGAACGACTGGCTGGGGGAGAGCGCCCAGCTGAAATATCCGCTGCAGGGCGACCTGCTGTCGCCCTTTGTGCTGCAGGATTTCGACGGCGACGGCGAACAGGACGCAGCGGTGTTCTACACCACGGCCCTCACCTCCAATGTATGCGTTGCTTTCTTACGCAAGAACAGCGGGGGTGCCTGGCAGGTGAGCCAGACCGTAGAGGGCCTGGCCGATTCGGTGGACAATGTCCGACTGGCTCAGCTTCAGGCAGGCGGCACGGCCCAGCTCGTCGTGGGCTATGCGGCTTCGCAGGATGACCACTATCTGGCCGTTTACTCCTATGAGAACGGTGAGGTGTCGGCTATCCTTGAGCAGGCCTATGAGCAGTACCTCGTGGAGGACATCACCGGCGGCGGCAGCGAAGACCTTATCCTGATGTCCACGCTGGAAGACAGCGGCGTCCAAATCGAGCTGCTGACCGTCGATAAGGACGGAAGTTTCCAGCAGGTGGCCGTTATGGCACTGTCGGGCGATAAATTCTCGGGCTGCGCCTCGGTGGCGGCGGGCCTCGGCGCGGACGGAAAGCACTATCTGGTGCTGGACGGCTGGACGGGCATCTCGGGCAATAATCTGGCCTCGGTGCTGCTGCGGTTCGACGATGAGAGCCAGCAGATGGTGCCGGCCTCTCAAATCACCAGCGAGGAGCTGTACAATGCCTCGCTGCGCAATGTCCCAAGCCTCGTGAGCCGCGATCTGGACGGCGACGGCACCGTGGAGATACCGACCCAGCCCGACGAAGCGGGTCTGCTGAACATGAGCCAGAGCCGACGGATGGATTTTATCGTCTGGATGGACTACACGGCGTCAGCGCCGGAAAAGAGTTTCGGCCTGCTGGATGAGGAGACCGGCTGCTATATTGCCCTGCCCATCGAGTGGGAGGGCAATCTGATGCTGACGGACAGCACGGACGAGGAAGACGCCGTGGAGCTGCGGACGGTAGACGAGAACAAGCTGGTGCTTACCCTGCGGCTGGCTTCGTCCAGCGAGAACGCTGTGGGATGGACCCGCCTTGGTGTGGTGGCGTCCCGCCAGATGCAGGCAAAGCTCGGCCCGGATGTGACCATAGAGGACCCGGATTACCGGCTCTCCCGGTCGCTGTACCGGCTGAATTAGCCCTCTCAGGCGCTTCGCGCCAAGGTCGGGTTGCGGCTCCCAGCATCTGCTTCGCTCTCGCTCGCATCCTGCTGGCCGCTGCCCCAACAGTTCCTCCCTGTTTCCGCCACTGGCGGCGGTCGTCGCCGTTGCTCCCAAGGGGAGAGCCATTGGCAGGCAGGGTGAGTCTGAGCGGACTGAATAAAAATGATTTTTCGTAACATACCGGGCCTTGCGCATAAGGCAAACCGGATAGAAACGGAGGAACGATAAATGGTCAAGGTTCTGGTAGTGGAAGATGAGGCCAGCATTCGCGAGATGATAGCGCTGAACCTGCGTCTGGCCGGGATGGAGGCTGTGGAGGCAGACAGCGCCGAAGCGGCCCTGCCTCTTCTGGAGCAGCGGCCGGGCTGTGACGCGGCCATCCTGGACGTGATGCTGCCGGGTATGAATGGCTTCTCGCTCTGCGAGACCATCCGCCGCACCGACCAGAAGATCGGCATCATCATCCTGAGTGCCAAGGGGCAGGAGCAGGATAAGATCCGCGGCCTGTCCATCGGTGCCGACGACTATATGACCAAGCCCTTCAGCGTCAGTGAGCTGCTGGCCCGTGTGGAGGCGCTTTGCCGCCGCGTGGGCCGTTCGGCCGACGCCGAGGCAGGGGAGCAGGCTCCGGCCTCACTGGTGAGCGGCAGCTTCGTGCTGGACGAGAACCGCCGCGTCCTGCTCAAGGCGGGCAAGCCCATCGAGCTGACTCAGGTGGAGTTCCAGATCATGGAGCTGTTCTTCCGCAACCCCGGTGTGGCGCTGGTGCGCGAGCGCATCCTCAAAGGTGTCTGGGGTGAAAACTACTTCGGCGACGTCAAGATCGTGGACGTGAACATCCGCCGTCTGCGGATGAAGGTGGAGGATGAGCCCAGCCATCCGGCACATATCCTCACCGTGTGGGGATATGGTTATCGGTGGGAGGAGTGACATGCGAAGCGGTATCACCCGGCGATGGCTGCGGGGCAGTCTGCTCATTACGGTACTGCTGGTGCTGCTGGTGGAGGTCATGTTCCTCTACAGCGCCACCCGCAGCTACTACAACGGCGTCCAGCAGACCATGTACCGCCGCTTTTCGTCCATCACCGGTCAGCTCAAAATGTACACCGGCGAAACGAGCCAGAAGACCGCCGCCAGCCGCAGCGTGGCTCTGCGTCGGATGGTGGAGCAGTTCTCCGATAAGGACAAATATGAATTTATGCTGCTGGACAGCTACGGCGGCGTTATCGCCTCGTCCAGCGGCACCGATGCCGAGGGCATCGTCACCCGCACCGACTTTGAGCAGGCGCAGGACGCCGTGGACGGGCAGGGCATCGCCATCTACCGCACCCAGAGCGGAGAGATGGTCATGGCGGCCTGCTGTCTCGTACCCTATGCAGCCGAAGATGTGGCCGCCATGCGTCTCGTCACCAGTCTGACACTGGTGGAAGAACAGCTCAAACGCACCGTGGTGGTGGCCCTCATCATGGGTGCGGCGGTGCTGGCCTTTACCATCATGTCGGGCCTGTACTTCGTGCGGAGCATCGTGGTGCCGCTGGGACAGGTGGAGCGCACCGCCGCCGGCATCGCCCGGGGTGAGCTGGACGTCCGTCTGCCCGTCACCGGCGACGAGCGGGATGAGGTGGACCGCCTGCGCGGCACCATCAACCGAATGGCCGAGGGCCTTGAAGAGACGGAAAAGATGAAAAACGAGTTCATCAGCTCCGTTTCCCACGAGCTGCGCACCCCGCTCACCTCCATCCGGGGCTGGGTGGAGACGCTGCGCACACTGGACGACCCCTCCGACGAGAACTACCGCAAGGGCCTCGAGATCATCAACAACGAGACGGCCCGCCTCTACAACATGGTGGAGGAGCTGCTGGATTTCAGCCGCCTGCAGAATGGCCGTCTCAAGATGACCTGCCGCCCCCTCGACCTTGTGGCCGAGCTGACCGATGCGGTGCTTTTCTGCGAGGCCCGCATCCAGCGGGAGGGGCTTGTGCTGGTGTACAATGAGCCGGAGGAGATGATCCCGGTCTACGCCGACCCTGACCGTCTGCGGCAGGTGTTCATCAACATCCTGGACAACGCCATCAAGTATTCCGCCCCCGGCGGGCGCATCACAGTCAAGCTCTGGGCGGGCGAGTACAAAGCCTTTATTGAATTTATCGACCAGGGCCGCGGCATCCCGCCCGAAGACCTCGAGAACGTCAAGACTAAGTTCTACAAGGGCAGCAACTCGGTGCGCGGCAGCGGCATCGGTCTGGCGCTGGTGGACTCCATCATGACCGCCCTCGACGGCACGATGGACATCAAGAGCACTCTGGGCCGGGGTACGGTGGTCACTCTGGGGCTGCCACTCTACAAAAAATAAGAAGCCGTTTTCATAAGCATTGCACACCGCCTGAGCGGTCTTTTTGCCAGCATACCGTGTTGCTTTCCCTTGCGATCCGTCAGGATCGCTGCGGAAAATCGCCTTGTCTGCTGACAAAAATTCTCGCCATTCGGCGCACCCTGCTTACGAAAACAACTTCCAAGATTTTGTCATATTTATATGATAAAATAAAAGTCAAAAATTTGACAGGAGAAATCCATTTTATGAATCACGAACCCAAGAAGGAATGCTTCAAGACCAGTGTGGGCGGTCAGGCCCTGATGGAAGGCATCATGATGCGCGGCCCGGAGCACATCTGCTGCGCTGTGCGCAAGCCTGACGGCACCATCGAAACGAAGATAGAAGACACCCCGAAACACGGCATCTGGGCCAAGATCCCTCTCGTGCGGGGAGCCATCTCGATGATAGAGAGCCTCATCACCGGCTACCGCTACATGATGTACTCTGCGCAGGTGAGCATGGGCGACGAATACGACGCCGAAGAGGAAGAGTCTGCCTTTGAAAAATGGGTGGGCGACCATCTGGGCAAGAAGGCCGAGGACATCCTGATGGCCGGTGCGGCCCTCGTGGGCGGCCTGTTCGCTATCCTGCTGTTCACCGTTCTGCCGACGGTGCTGGTAGGCGGCCTCGGCAAGGTGGTCACCCTGACCCGCTGGCCGAGAGTCATCCTCGAGGCGGTGCTGAAAGTTGCCATCTTCCTCAGCTACATGGTGGCCATCTCCAAGATGAAGGAGATCCACCGCGTTTTCGAGTATCACGGCGCAGAGCACAAGACCATCGCCTGCTACGAGGCCGGCGACGAGCTGACCGTGGAGAATGTCCGCAAGTACACCCGTTTCCACCCCCGCTGCGGCACCAGCTTCCTCATTCTGGTGGTCATCGTCAGTGTTTTCCTCTACAGCGTGCTGCCCTGGAGCAGCACCAGCCTCCGCGTCCTGTTCAAACTGCTGCTCCTGCCCGTCGTGATGGGCATCAGCTACGAGCTGCTCAAGTGGTGCGGCCGCTCGGACAACATCGCCACCCGCATCATCCGCCAGCCCGGCCTTTGGGTGCAGCGGCTGACTGTCTTTGAACCCGACGACAGCATGATTGAGGTGGCCATCGCCGCCGTGACGCCGGTGCTGCCCGAAGACCCGGAGGACGGCAAATGGTGAGCGAAGCGATGTTGCCCCGGGCAGCGGTCAAAGAAGTGGAAGCGCGGCTGACGGCGGCGGGCTGTCCGGACGCAGATTTCGACGCCCGGGAGCTGTTCCGGCTGGCGACAGGCCGGGACGTCCGCCTTTCTGACCGTCCATTGGATGCCGCCGAAGCGGCAAAGCTCGAAGAACTGACCGTTCGCCGCACGGCCCGGGAGCCGCTGCAATACCTCTGCGGCAGCTGGCCTTTCCTCGACTTTGAACTGGCCGTGGGGCCGGGCGTGCTCTGTCCCCGTGCTGATACCGAGGTGGTGGCTGAGACGGCTGCCGAGATGCTGGCGGGCGTGGAAGCGCCCCGGGTGCTGGACCTCTGCGCCGGTACCGGCTGTCTGGGCCTTGGCGTCAAGCGGCTCTGCCCGGCGGCGCAGGTCGTCTGTGTGGAAAAGAGCCCGGAAGCCTACGCCTATCTCGAGAAAAATACCCGTCTGGCCCTGAAAGGCCGGGGCGGCAGCACCGAAAACGTGCTGGATGCCTCGCCTTTTGAAGAGCCGGCCTTCGACTGGGGCATGAAGCCCACCCGCGCCGCAGAGCCGGTGGAGGGTGACCTCTTTACCTACTGGGAGAGCCTGCCCGAGGGTCAGCTCGACCTCATCGTCTCGAACCCGCCCTACCTGACAGCGCAGGAGATGAGCGAATTGCAGCCCGAAGTGGCCAAAGAGCCGGCCATGGCACTGGAAGCCGGGGAAGACGGCCTCGTATTTTATAAGGCCATCGCGGAACACTACCAGAAAGCTCTGCGCCCCGGCGGTGCGCTGGCGCTGGAGATCGGCTGGCAGCAGCGGGTGGCCGTGACCGCCCTGCTGGAAGCAAACGGCTGGGCAGACATCGCCTGCCGGAAGGACTTCGGCGGCAACGACCGCTGCGTGACGGCCCGGAGACCCAAATAAGCGTGAGAAAAAGTGAAAATATCTACAACTATCTGTTGTAATATTTGAAATCTGTGATATACTATAGAGGAAAGAATCTGTACAGCACCGCCTGCACCCCGCAGGCCATGTGATAAAGGAGCAGCACGCTATGGCAAAGAATCAGAACAACAACGTCGCCCCCGCCACCCAGAAGACGGAACCGGGCGCAAAGAAGGATGCGCTGGCAACTGCGCTGGCCCAAATCGAAAAGCAGTTCGGCAAGGGCGCCATCATGAAGCTGGGCGATAACACCGCCATGCAGGTGGACGCCATCTCTACCGGCAGCCTCGGCCTCGACCTGGCGCTGGGCGTGGGCGGTGTGCCGCGCGGCCGTATCATCGAGGTGTTCGGACCGGAATCCAGCGGTAAGACCACGCTGGCCCTCCACATCCTCGCCGAGGCGCAGAAAAAGGGCGGCGAGGTGGCCTTCATCGACGTCGAGCACGCCCTCGACCCGGCCTATGCCTCCGCACTGGGCGTGAACATCGACGAGCTGCTGGTCAGCCAGCCGGATACCGGCGAGCAGGCCATGGAGATCTGCGAGGCGCTGGTGCGCTCCGGTGCCATCGACGCCATCGTCGTGGACTCCGTCGCTGCTATGGTGCCTCGTGCCGAAATCGAGGGCGAGATGGGTGACAGCCACGTCGGCCTGCAGGCCCGTCTGATGAGTCAGGCTATGCGCAAGCTGACCAGCGTCATCGGCAAGACCAACACGGTCTGTGTCTTCATCAACCAGCTGCGCGAGAAGGTGGGCATCGTCTACGGCAACCCCGAAGTTACCACCGGCGGCCGCGCCCTGAAGTATTATTCTTCTGTCCGCATCGACATCCGCCGCGTCGAGGGCCTGAAGGACTCTTCCGGCCAGTTCATCGGCAACCACACCCGCGCCAAGATCGTCAAGAACAAGGTGGCTCCTCCGTTCCGTGAGGCTGAATTTGACATCATGTTCGGTGAGGGCATCTCCAAGATGAGCGAGCTCATCGACGTGGGCGTCAAGCTGGGCATCGTCCAGAAGAGCGGCGCATGGTTCAACTACGGCGACATCCGTCTGGGTCAGGGCCGTGACAACGCCAAGCAGTTCCTCAAGGACAACCCCGAGATCGCCAACGACATCGAGGGCCAGATCCGCGCCAACGCGGACAAGCTCTACGCCACCCGCCGCCCGGCGGGCAAAGCTGCTGCCGCTGCGGCAGAGAAGGAAGAGGGCGGCGAGACCGCTTCTGCCTCCAAGGAGCCTGTCGTCAAGGCCCCGGCCCGCAGCAGCGAGAGCGAGCTGGACATCATGGTGGAGGACTAAATGTCCTTTTCGAGAAGAGGCCGTCCGCTGGCCGAAGAAGAAAAGTCCACCGACGCCGCCAAGGCCCGCGCCCGGGCCATGGAGCTTCTGGCCGGGCAGGAGCTTTCCTCCGGGCAGCTCTATGAGCGCCTGGGGCGGAAGTTTACCCAGCCCACCGCCGCCGCTGTGGTGGCGGAGATGGTGGAGCGGCAGTATGTGGACGACGAGCGCTACGCCCGGACCCGGGCGCACGGCCTGCTGGCCGCCCGCAAGAGCCGCCGCGCTGCCGCGCAGGATCTGCGGCAGAAGGGGCTGGACGCGCAGCAGATCTCTGCTGCGCTGGAAGAGGCCTACGCCCCGGACGAAGCGGGCGGAGACCCGGAGCTGGAAGCCGCCGCCGCCCTCGTGGAAGGGCGGTACCGCGGCAAGCTGGCCGCAGGGCGGAAAGACCTTGTGGTGGCTGCGCTGGCCCGGCGGGGGTTTGCATATCCGGTTATTAAAGAAGCGATTCGGCGAGTGGAAGAGGACGGTTAGTTCTCTTTTGTGCGCCAAAAGAGAACCAGAAAAGCGCCGCTTTGTGGCAGATTTTAAGTTTTTGCTTATGGCGAAAGTCATTCAAAATTATATCGTTAAATTGACCCTCAAGAGAGAAAGAGAGTATTACTCCATATGAAAATTGCGTGTATTTCCCTTGGCTGCCCGAAGAATCAGGTCGATCTGGACGTGATGGTCCACATCCTGCTGTCGGCGGGCCACGAGACGGTGGCTGACCTCGCAGATGCGGACGTCATCCTCGTCAACACCTGCGGATTCATCGAGAGCGCCAAGACCGAGGCCATCGAGAACATCCTTGAGGCCTGCTCCTACAAGCAGGCGAATCCCAACCTGAAGGTGGTCGTCACCGGCTGTCTGGCCGAGCGCTACCGCAGCCAGATCGAGGAAGAGATCCCCGAGGTGGACGCCGTGGTCGGCTGTGCCTCCAACAAGGCCATCGACTCCATCGTGGCCCGCCTGTTCAACGGTGAAGAACATCTGGAGAGCTACGGCCTCAAGAAGGACTTTCCTCTGGGCGGCAAGCGCGTCATCGGTACGCCTGCCCACTATGCGTACTTAAAAATCGCCGAGGGCTGCAACAACCGCTGCCACTACTGTGCGATCCCCGGCATCCGCGGCCCGCTGCGCAGCCGCGAGATGGCCGACTGTGTGGCCGAGGCCCGCTGGCTGGCCGGTGAGGGCGTCAAGGAGCTCATCATCGTGGCCCAGGACCCTACCGCCTACGGTGAGGACTGGGGCAAGCCGGGCAGCATCTGCGAGCTGCTGGACAAGCTGAACAAGATCCCAGGCCTCGAGTGGATCCGCATCATGTACGCTTACCCGGAGCGCATCACCGACGACTTCATCGCCGCCATGAAGCGGAACGAGAAGGTCCTGCCTTATCTCGATCTGCCCATCCAGCACTGCAACGATACGATCCTGAAAAACATGAACCGCCGTTCCAACCGCGCCGAGCTACTGGACGTCATCGGCAAGCTGCGCCGCGAGATCCCGAACATCACCCTCCGCACTACCCTCATCGCGGGCTTCCCGGGTGAGACGGAAGAGCAGTTCGAGGACCTGTGCAACTTCGTGAAGGAAGTGCAGTTCGACCGTCTGGGCTGCTTTGCCTACTCCGCCGAGGAGAACACCGTTGCCGCCAAGATGGACGGCCAGATCGATCAGGAAGTCAAGGACAAGCGCGCTGAGCTGGTGATGCAGATCCAGACCGGCATCATGGCCCAGAAGCAGGCTGCAAAAGTGGGCCAGACCGTCCGCGTCCTCTGCGACGGCGTGGACGACGAGAGCGGCCTCTACCTCTGCCGCACCGCTGCCGATGCCCCCGAAGTGGACGGCAACGTCTGCGTGTCCAGCGAAGAGCCGCTCTATCCCGGCGAGTTCTATGATGTGCTGGTGGACGACAGCGACCTTTACGATTTGTATGGTACTGTTGCAAAATAACAGATTGGAGGATAATTTTGTATGAATCTGCCCAATAAACTCACTCTGACCCGCATCCTGCTGGTGCCGGTGTTCATGATCTTTGTCTCGCTCGGCCAGTATATCACGCCGAGCTATAACCCGCGGTACTACCTCATTGCCGGCCTCATCTTCGCCGTGGCCAGCTTCACCGACTTCCTCGACGGCCATCTGGCCCGCAAGTGGAACATGGTCACCGACTTCGGTAAGTTCGCCGACCCGCTGGCCGACAAGCTGCTGACGACGGTAGCCTTCATCTACATGATGCGGGACGGCGTGTGCAGCCCTGTGGTGCTCTGCATCATTCTGGCCCGCGAGTTCGCTGTCTCCGGCCTCCGCATGGTGGCCGCCGGTGCAAAGGACGGCAAGGTCATCGCCGCCAACATGTGGGGCAAGGTGAAGACCGTACTCCAGATGCTGACCATCATCTTCTACTACTTTACGGTCTCCCTGACCGGCAATGTGCTGGGCCAGCAGTGTGCAGACATCGCCTCTGTGCTGTGCTGGGTCGTGGCCGCTGTCACCGCCATCTCCGGCATCAAGTACCTGTGGGATAACCGCAGCTTCATCAATACGGCAAAATAAGCGCCCGTCCGGGTGTAAAAAAGAAACGAGCGGAAAAAACCGCTCGTTTCTTTGATATTCCAACAAAAAATTACAGATAGGAGAGTGAAACGGTGCTGAAAAACATCCTGACTGTCCTGCGGAAGCTGGCCTCGGCGGCAATGAACTTCCTTATTGTGTACTTCGAGACCATCGCCGTCCCCATGAGCTGGGCCATGGGCGGGACCATCATGTTTACGATGTACACCGAGCTGTCCAACATCTTTAACGGCGCGGTCTGCCTGCTGGTGGGTCTGTGGCAGCTGAGCTGCATCTTCACCAGGCGGGAGCTGCCCCTCTGGCTCAAGCGGCTCAAGTTCATCTCCACCAGCTGCCTCGCCATGACCTTTTTAACGGTGGTCATCATCCTCGCCCCCATGTACGAGGACGGCAACGGCTGGTACATCATGCTTTTCACGGACTCGATGCTCTACCACCATTTCCTCAACCCGGTGCTGGCGATTCTGTCGCTGGTGCTCTTCGAGCGTCTGCCCCGCCTGCCGCTGGGGCAGGTCTGGTGGGCGCTGGTGCCGACGATCCTATACGGTCTGTATGATCTGCACGGCAATATTACAGGAGCCATCGACGGCCCCTACCCCTTTATGCGGGTATACGACCAGACCATTCAGGAGACGCTGATGTGGTTTACCATCATCCTCGTCACGAACCTGCTGTACGCTTTCCTGCTCTGGTGGCTGGGCGGAAACGGGAGAAAAAGCAAGGTGGGTCTGGAATTCAGGACATAAGAAAAAGGACTGCTGCGGATGCATCAGTCCTTTTTGTATACAGTCTTACAGCAGCGGGATGCCTGCCTTCTCGCAGGCTTCGCGGGTGGCGGTGTCCCAGACGCTTGCCTGCACCTCACCGATGTGGGCGCTGCCCAGCAGCAACATGCACAGACGGCTCTGGCCGATGCCGCCGCCGATGGTGTAGGGCAGCTCGCCGTTCAGCACAGCCTTGTGGAAGGGCAGCTCGCGGCGGTCGTCGCAGCCGGCGGCGGTGAGCTGGCGATCCATGCTCTCGGGGCTGACGCGGATGCCCATGCTGCTCAGCTCGTAGCTGCACTGCAGCGGCTCGTTCCAGAACAGCAGGTCGCCGTTCAGATCCCAGTCGTCGTAGTCGGGGGCGCGGCCGTCGTGGGGCTTGCCGCTCTTGAGGGGAGCACCGATCTTCATTAGGAAGGTGGTGCCGTTCTCCTTGACGATGGCATTCTCCCGCTCCTTCGGGGTCAGATCGGGGTACTTATCCTCCAGCTCCTGGGTGGTGATGAAGGTGACGTTGGGGGTGTGGAGCGGCAGATCCTGCAACTGGGGGAACATGGCATGCAGGTTCATCTCGGTGGCGCAGACCGCCGACACGATGGAGCGCACGACGTTCTTCAGATACGTCTCGTTCCGGTCTTCCTCACGGATGACCTTCTCCCAGTCCCACTGGTCCACATAGATGGAGTGGAGGTTGTCCATGTCCTCGTCGCGGCGGATAGCGTTCATGTCGCAGTAGAGGCCCTTGCCCACGCGGAAGCCGTAGTCCTTCAGGGCTTTGCGCTTCCACTTGGCCAGCGACTGAACGACCTGCACCTCGATGCCGCTGTCCTTGGTGTCGAAGGTGACCTTCCGCTCGACGCCGTTCAAATCGTCGTTCAGGCCGGTAGAAGCCTCGACGAAGAGCGGTGCCGACACGCGGTAGAGACTCAGCGTGGCGCACAGGGTGTCAGCGAACAGCCGCTTCACGGTGCCGATGGCGCGCTGGGTGTCGTACAGGTTCAGCGCGGGCGTGTAGTTTGCCGGAATGATGATCTTACTCATAGCAGATTACCCCTCTCTTGCTGCCCCGCGCCGCCGAATCGCCGCGCCGAGAGCAGCTTCCCTTAATCGCAAGTTTCACAGATATGCCTATGGGTAACAGCATATTTGCGATATGCAGTTTGCGGATGTTGCCAGACCATTGAAAACGCAAACTGCGATATTAGAATAAATTATGGCACAAGTTGAGGGAGATGTAAAGGGGAAAGCGCTGATTTGGCGATGGAGTCAAGGCTTTTGGCGCAGAATAAACCTCGGCCCTTCCGCGCCCACTGTCCCGGTCGGCACGAACCCCACCCGGTGCAGCACCGCCTGCGAGGCGGTATTGCCGGGGTCAGTCTCGGCCTCGACGGCGGTGACGCCGGGCTGTTCGAAGGCCCAGCGACAGGCGGCGCGGACAGCCTCGGTGGCGTAGCCCTGATGTTCATATTCCGGCAGAAGGCCGTAGCCAATTTCCGGCTGGCCGTTTTCGGGCAGGCCCTTGAAGCAGAGGTCGCCTACCCAGTCGCCGGAATCGTTCTGGTAAAGCCCCCATGCGGTGTACCAGACCCACTGCTTGGGGTGGGCGAGGGAAAGGTTCAGCATATCGGTGTAGGGCTGGATGAGTTCCGGGTCGGTGGTGCGGGCCAGAAGGGCGCGCATCCCATCGGGCTGCAGGGGGATAAGAAAAAGACGTTCGGTGATAAGCTGCATGATAAAACCTCCGGGCTGCATTTTTGCCCAGTGTAGCACAAGCCGGGCAGGGGAGTCAAACGCTTGACTTACGCCCCGGCGGCTATTATAATAAGTTTGTAAAAGGATAAATGCGTTTATCCGGGCAGAGTAGCGCTGCATCGTCTGGGCAGAGAGAACGGGCCGTTGGCTGGAAGCCTGTTTGCAGACCGCCGCGTGAAGTGCGCCCGGACAGCACGCTGCGGGAAGCTGAGTATCGCAGTGCGGATGGCCGCCGTTATCGGCTTTGAGCGACAAACCGGAGTGGAACCGCGATTTTGAGAAAAGACCGCCTTCGATGCTGTGCTTTTGGCATGGCGTTGGGGGCTTTTGCTTTTTCAGGCAGGCTCGCAGGAGCTGGCCCTCTTTGCCAAGGGCTCCCCTCGACAGGGGAGCTGTCGAGCGAAAGCGAGACTGAGAGGTTTATGATCACGGCTTCGGTCTGTCCCACAAAAAGGAGTATTCAACTATGCAGATCTTCAACACCCTGACCCGCCAGAAGGAAGAGTTCGTGCCGCAGGTGCCGGGCGAGTACCGCATCTACGTCTGCGGCCCCACCGTCTACAACTATATCCACATCGGCAACGCCCGCCCGCTCATCGTCTTCGACACCCTGCGCCGTTACCTTGAGTACCGCGGCAACAAGGTCATCTATGTCTCCAACATCACCGACATCGATGACAAGCTCATCAAGAAGGGCCAGGAAGAGGGGACTTCCATGAAGGAAGTCGCCCAGCGCTTCGAGGCCGAGTACCTCAAGGATGCCGCCGGTCTGAACTGCAAAAAGCCCACCGTCCAGCCCCGCGCTACCGAGCATATCCAGCAGATCCTCGACATCGTGAAAGACCTCATCGAGAGCGGCCACGCCTATGTCGCCAAGAACGGCGACGTCTACTTCCGCGTCAAGAGCGACCCCGAGTACGGCAAGCTGAGCCACCTCAAGCTGGACGACCTCGAGAGCGGCAACCGCGAGCTGCGCAGCCAGATGGAGGACGACCTGAAGGAAGACCCCGCCGACTTCGCCGTCTGGAAGGCCGCAAAGCCCGGCGAACCCGCATGGGAGAGCCCCTACGGCATGGGCCGTCCGGGCTGGCACATCGAGTGCAGCGCCATGAGCCGCACCCATCTGGGCAAGACCATCGACCTCCACTGCGGCGGTCAGGACCTCATCTTCCCCCACCATGAGAACGAGATCGCCCAGAGCGAGTGCGCCAACGGCTGCGAGTTCGCCCGCTACTGGATGCACAACGGCTTCATCAACGTGGACAATCAGAAGATGTCCAAGAGCCTGCACAACTTCTTCACCGTCCGCGACGTGGCCAACCTCTACGGCTACGAGCCCATCCGCTACTTCATGCTGACCGCCGGCTACCGGATGCCGCTGAACTACACCGTGGACCTCATCGAGAGCTGCAAGAACAGCCTTGAGCGTCTCTATACCTGCCGCGAGAACCTCGACTTTGCCCTGAGCAAGACCGAGTTCGGCACCGACGAGACGCTGAAGGAGAAGGCCGAGGAAGCAAAGAAGAAATTCTGCACTGCCATGGACGACGACCTGAACACCCCCGACGCCCTGGCTGCTGTCTTCGACCTCGTCAAGGACATCAACACCCTGTCCGCCGCTTCCAGTAAGGCTGCTCTCGAAGCCGGCGCTGCCGCCTTCGACGAGATCACCGGCGTGCTGGGCCTGATGTACAACCGCAAGAAGGACGAAGTTCCCGCCGAGGTGACTGAACTGGTGGAGAAGCGTGCTGCCGCCAAGAAGGCCAAGGACTGGGCTGCCGCCGACGCCATCCGCGCACAGCTCACCGAGATGGGCTGGGCCGTGAAGGATACCGCTCAGGGTCCCCAGCTGAGTAAGCTGTAATCTGAATATCCGATGCAGGGCAGACCTGCGCTTTGCCAAAAGCTGGAAGCTTTGGACGGCGCGGGCCTGCCCTGCTTTTTTGTGGAAAAAGGAAAACGTAAAAATCGACAAAATCCGAAAAGAGTTGTTGTGATATTGCTGATTTTGACAGAAAATGTTTACATCTCTGGCCGCGTGGTGGTATGATAAAAGTATCTTTGGGAATCAATAAGTCTTCATAATGGGGAGAAAGTTCATGATGAAACGAATCGGAATGCGCCGTCTGGCCGCGTTTGCGGCGGCTGCAGCTCTGGTGTTGTGCCTCGTGGGCTGCGGGGGTGCTCAGAGCACCGCACAGGGTAACACTGAGCCGGTAGATCTGAGCGTCTGGACATATTACAACGGCGACCAGCTGGAAAGCTTCAATAAGCTGGTGGATACCTTCAACGACACCGTCGGCAAGGAAAAGAACATCACCGTGGAGAGCTACAGCCAGGGCAGCGTCAACGACCTCGAGGCGCAGGTGATGGCTGCGGCACAGGGCAAGGTGGGCGCTTCTGCCATGCCCAACATCTTTATGGCCTATGCAGACACCGCCTATGCCATGGACCAGATGGGCGAGCTGGCTGACCTTGCTCCCTATTTCACCGACGAAGAGCGCGCCGCCTATGTGGACAGCTACCTGACCGAGGGCGACTTCGACGACAGCGGCAGCATCAAGATCTTCCCGGTGGCAAAGTCCACGGAGCTTCTGTTCCTGAACGATACCGACTGGAAGCCCTTCGCTGCCGCCACCGGCGCACAGTATTCCGACCTTGAGACGGTGGAGGGTCTGGTCAAGACCGCCGAAGCCTACTACAACTGGACGGATGCCCAGACCGATACGCCCAACGACGGCAAAGCCCTGTTCGGACGCGACGCGGTGGCAAACTACATGCTCATCGGCGCAAAAGAGCTGGGCGATACCATTTTTGACGTCAAGGACGGCAAGATGACCATGGGCCTGAGCGAGGACGCAGCCCGCAAGCTGTGGGATAACTACTATGTTCCCTATATCAAGGGCTGGGCCGCCGCCAGCGGCCGCTTCCGCAGCGACGATATTAAGATCGGCAGCATTCTGGCCTATATCGGCTCCAACTCCAGCGCGACCTACTTCCCGACGCAGGTGATGCTGAGCGACACCGAGAGCCACGCCATCGAGCTGAAAGTCCTGCCCAAGCCGCACTTTGAAGGCGGCAAAAAAGTCGCTGTCCAGCAGGGTGCCGGTATGGCCGTGGCAAAGACCACCGATGCCGAGGTGGAAGCCAGCGTGGTTTTCCTCAAGTGGTTCACCCAACCGGAAAACAACATCGCATTTGCAGTGGGTTCCGGCTATCTGCCCGTGACCCATGCCGCCAACGATATGGATGCTATCTACAGCAGCGGCCTCGCCCTGACCGGCAACATGGAAAATGTCCTGACGGAGGCTGTGGAGGCTGTGAATACCAATGAAATGTACACGACCAAAGCTTTTGAGGGCGGCACCGACGCCCGCAGCAAGCTGGGCTACAGCATGATCGACCTTGCCACGGCAGACCGCGCCACGGTGGAAGAGCGTCTCGCAGCAGGCGAGAGTGCGGAAGAGGCCGAGGCGGAATTCCTGACCGATGCGTATTTTGAGGCATGGTACCAGAGCCTCTGTGACGCACTGAGTCAGTACGAAGGCTGAGGCGTCTTACAAAAACGAGCGGAAGGAGGGACAAAGCATGAAACTGCTGATGCGGGATGAAGCGAAGGGAAGAGAGCATACTATTTTCGTTACCATCTTCTCGGCGCTGATGGTCATGCTGGCCATCGTGGTCATGCTGATGGCTTCGGCCACTGCGATCAGCGGCGTTACGCTCCAACTGGATGAGAACGCGGTGGACATCCTGGACAAGCAGGTGGAGAACCGTGCAGGCTACATTCAGGACCAGCTCCAGCAGGCACAGGAGCTGACGGATCTTTCGACCTACATCAATGAGACCGCCCAGCAGATGCTGGACGACGAGACGCTTTCTCTCAAGACGCTGGATTCCAGCAGCAGCGACAGTCTGCCGCTGCTGCTGGCTGCAGCCCCCAGAATGCTTGAGACGCTGCGCTCCAAGCGCATTACGGGCATCTTCCTCATCCTGAACACCCACGACTTCACGGGCCGCACCTCCGGAGACCGCCTGCCCTGCGTTTACCTGCGCGACCTCGACCCGGATGCAGCCCCCTCTGTGGTAAACTCGGATATTTTGCTTGAGTGCGCTCCGTCGGAGCTGGTGCAGACCTTTGACATCGCTACGGACAAGGCGTGGTCGCCTGCGCTGCAGTATCTGGACGGAGAGCAGGATGTGTTTTATGTCCGTCCCTTCCAGACAGCCTACGAAGACGTCGAGCGTATGGGGGCGGCGAACTATGGCCGCTGGACGACTCTGCCATATAAGCTGCTGGGTGACGACCGCGAGGCCATCGCCTACGCGCAGCCCCTTATCCTGGACGACGGCACAGTCTACGGCGTTCTGGGCGTCGAGCTTCTGGAAAGCTACATGGACACCAAACTCCCGTGGAACGAGCTGCAGAACGACCATCACGGCAGCTATCTGCTGGCCTCCACCACCTCCGACCTGAAGGGCGAGGTGCTGGATCTTCATGTCACCTCCAACACCGGTGAGCAGAGCGTACCGCTGCGGAATGCGAAATGGGAACTGACTCTCCGGCGCAGCAACAACTACTGGTATTACATGATGGACGGTAGGCAGCAGATCGCCAGCATCCGGCAGATCAGCCTGTACAGCCGCAATGCCCCCTTCTCGGGTGAGCGGTGGCTGCTCGTCGGCGTGGTGGGCAAGAACGATCTGTTCAGCTTCTCCCAGTCGATGACGAAGCTGATGGGCCTTGCCGTACTGCTGACAATGGGCATCGGTCTGGCCTGCGCCTTCCTCGTCAGCTTTGGTCTGGCACAGCCTGTTGCCCAGCTCTCGAAAGAGCTGGTGGACGCACAGGAACAGCGCAAGGCTGTGCCGGAATTTTCCCGTACCGGCATCCGGGAGCTGGACCAGCTGGCGGAATCCATCGTGACCCTGAGCACCGACAACTACAAGGCGGCGGTGGCCGAGCGCAACCGCATTGAGCACGAGCGCGATTATGACGCACTGACCGGACTGTACAGCCGTCAGGCCTTCTTCCGGGTCTGCGGGGAGCTGTTCGAGAAGCCTGATACTCTCCGTCACGCGGCCCTGATGATGACCGACCTCGACAACCTCAAGACCATCAACGACACTTATGGCCACGACTGGGGTGACATTTATCTGCGGCAGACGGCCCACAGCTTACGGCAGAACTCGCCCGGCGGCACTGTGGTGGCCCGCCTTTCCGGCGACGAGTTCCTGCTGCTGTTCTACGGCTATGAGACGCGGGAGGCCCTGCGGGCGGACATCAAGAAGCTGGAAGAGAACTTTGCCCAGAGCAGTGCTGCTCTGCCGGACGGCAAGGGTCTGTGCATCCGGATGTCCGGCGGCGTGGCATGGTATCCGGAGGACGCACTGGACCTCGACACCCTCAAGAAGTATGCGGACTTTGCAATGTATGAAGTCAAGCATTCCACCAAGGGCGAGATACGGGAGTTCGACATGGAGCGCTACCGCGCCGGTGTCTATGCGATGGAGCAGCGCAGCGACTTTGAAAAACTCATCCGGGAGCGGCGGGTGGACTACGACTTCCAGCCCATCGTCTCAGCTCACGACGGCCATGTGGTAGCCTATGAGGCCCTGATGCGGCCCCAGCTGCCCACCCTGCGTTCGCCGCTCACGGTAATGCAGCTGGCCAGCGAGATGGGCCGGATGTATGATATTGAGAAGCTGACTCTCTTCCGGGCCTGTGAGTGCTACGAGGAGCTGAAAGCTGCCGGTAAACTGGACGCTGACGCTCTCATCTTCGTCAACAGCATAGCCAGCGTCAGCCTGAGCGATGAGGACTGGGCGAGCTACTGCGAGGCCCACAGTGCCACCCTTCCGAAGCTGGTGGTGGAGATCACCGAGGAGGAAGAGATGAACGAACGGGAGCTGGAACGGAAGCGGGATTTCCTCGGTTCGCCCGGCGCCTTTGCGCTGGATGACTACGGCAGCGGCTACAGCAACGGCAACAGCCTGCTGACGGTCGCGCCCAAGTATGTCAAGGTGGACATCGCCATCATCCGGGGCATTGATACCGATGCCGACAAACAGCAGTTCCTCAAGACCCTCATCGACTATGCCCGCCCCCGCGGCATCTATGTGCTGGCTGAGGGCGTGGAAACGCTGTCGGAGCTGCGCAAGGTGCTGGAGATGGGCGTGGACCTGCTGCAGGGTTACTGTCTGGCCTGCCCGGCGGCAGAGCCTGTGACCATCGACGAAAAGGCTGTGCAGGTCATCCGGGAGGCAGCGCAGAAGCGTATCGAGCGGGAAGAAGCTTGGAGCTGACCTTTTATCACAAAAAAATATCGCCCTCTGTATTGGCATTGTGCCGGTACAGAGGGCGATTTTTTGTCTATCTTTACTGAATGAAGCTGACGAAGAAGGGGCAGAGCACGGCGGTGAGGACGCCGGCCACGGCGATGGACAGGCCGCTCATGGCACCTTCGACCTCACCCATCTGCAGAGCTTTGCTGGTACCTACGGCATGGGCCGAGGTGCCGATGCCGACGCCCTTTGCGATGGGGTCGGTGATGTGGAAGATCTTGCAGACCACCTCGGCCAGCAGGTTGCCCGCGATGCCGGTGAGGATGACGATGGCACCCGTCAGGGCCGCGATGCCGCCCAGCTCAGCGGCGACATCCATGCTGATGGCCGTGGTGACGGACTTCGGCAGGAGGGTGGCGTACTGCTCCCGAGTGAGGTTCAGCGCGAGGGTCAGAGCCAAAGCGCTGCCCAGGCTCACCAGAGTACCCACGGAGATGCCCGCGATGATGGCGGCGGCATTCTCCTTCAGCAGGTCCCATTTTTCATACAGCGGGATGGCGAGGCTGATGGTGGCCGGCAGCAGCAGATAGTTTACCGGGGCGGCACTGGCCTTGTAGTCGGCGTAGGGGATGTTCAGCACACTCAGCAGGATGATGACGAAGATGCTGCCCAGCAGCAGCGGGTTGAAGATGGCCTTGCCGGTGGCTTTGTTGAGGAGAGCACCCAGCGCGAAAGCGGCCAGCGTCAGCAGCACGCCCCACGCGGCGGACCCGGAGAGGAAACCCTGTAAAAGATCAGTCATGTTCGGCCTCCTTTTTTGCAGCGCGGCGGCTGGTGAGGGCCTGGGTGGTGCGGCCCGCACTCACAAGGACCAGCACAGTCACCGGGATGATGGCGATGACGATGGGCAGCAGCATCTCGCCCATCTCAGCCCACAGCTCCATGACGCCTGCGGCGGCAGGCACAAACAACAGCGGGAAGATGCCGGTGAGGAACAGGCCCACTTCCTTGACCTGCTCGAGCTTCACGATGCCGAAGCGGAGTGCGGCCAAGAGCAGCAGCAGGCCGTAGATGCTGGCCGGGATGGGGAGCGGGAGCACTGCATAGCAGATCTCGCCCAGAAAACAGAACGCCAGAATGCGCGCAAATTGAAACAGATAGTTCGTAAGGATGCCTCCTTTGGCTCGGCTGAACAGAAAAATACAAAACAAGATACAAGTCAACAGTATAATCCAAAAGTCCCTGCGGCGCAACGGCAATACTGGCCAAGATTTTGCACCCTTGGCGCGGAAAATTGGAGGTTTGGATAGCGTGCCTGCCCCAACCCCTGCGGCGTGGCCGTGCTGTTCGAGTTCTGTACCGATATGCCGACTCACGTTGGTAGTAGAAACACCAAAAGGGGCTGTTGCAAAATAGTCCCAACGAAAAAAATGAGATAGACTTCCCCTAAAGGGGTTGCCTATCTCATTTTTTCGTTGTAAGCTGAAACTGCAATGAACCAACTACAACAAGAACAGTATACAGGAAAGGGCGGCATATATCAACAGCTGACCCTACCAATAAGCGAAAATATTTTAATAGAGGAACAAGAACCGGTGTATGTAGCCAACGCCCAGCTTGAGGAACTGGATTACAGGAAACTGTATCAGGCGTATTCTTCGAGAGGAAGAAAATCGGCAGCAGAACCCCGGATCATGTTCAAGCTATTGGTGTACGGCTATATGTGCGGCATCTATTCCACCCGAAAGTTGGAGCTTGCGTGCCGCAAGAATATCGACTTCATCTGGCTTCTTCAAGGAGAAAAGGTACCGGACTATTCTTCGTTTGCCCGGTTCCGGAGTGGCAAAGCAAAGGATGCGGTCGAGGACTTGTTCTACCAGTTTGTAAAACGGCTTGCTGAACTGGAAGAAACGGAATATGAGGAAGTGTTCATCGACGGCACAAAGATTGAGAGCATGGCGAACCGGTATACCTTTGTCTGGAAAACAGGTGTCGAAAAGAATCTTGCCAAGCTAAAAGAAAAAGCAAAGGAAGTTTTCAACGAGTATGGTGGAAAAGGCAATCTTACCCGAAAGAAGCTGCGAGAGTTAGCGGACAAGCAGCTTCCTCCAAATGCAGAATTTGTTCACGGGATAGGAAAGCGCAAGAGCGAATGGCAAAAGCGGTATGGAAAGCTGGACAGCCTGTGGACGAAGTGGACAGAGTACGAGGACAAGCTGTTCGCTATTGGAAATAACCGCAGAAGTATGTCCAAAACCGACAAGGACGCTACATTCATGCGGATGAAAGAAGACCATATGGGGAACGGCCAGCTGAAACCGGCCTACAATGTCCAGTTTGCGGTCAACAGCGAATACATTACCGGTGTTGCCGCCTTTTCCAACCGCACGGATTCCGGTACGCTCATTCCGTTCCTGAACCATATCCAGCGGATGCAGAGCAGAAGCTACCGTGACATTGTGGCAGATGCCGGATACGAAAGCGTCCGCAACTATCTGTATCTGGAACAGAACGGTCAGAACTGCTTTATTAAGCCGATTTCTTACGAAAAACAAAAGACAAAGAAATTCAAGTCTCAGTTCTGGCGGGCCGAGAATATGGAACCGCTGGAGCATGAGGATGGTTTTCTTTGTGCAGGTGGGAGAAAGCTCCTCTTTACACATTCCAGTTCCAAAAAGGAAAACGGATTTGTTACCACCACGGACTATTACCGCTGCAAAGATTGCTCCGGCTGCGAACTCCGAAGCAAGTGTTTCAAATCCTCCGACGGGATGAAAAACAAAGAGATCCGAATGTGTACAGAATCTGCCGAACACAGAAAAATCGCTTTTGAAAACCTTCTTTCTGAACGTGGTGCACTTCTGCGGATAAATCGTTCCATTCAGGTAGAGGGGGCATTCGGCGTACTCAAGAGCAATCGTAAATTCAAACGCTTCCTGATGCGGGGAAAGACCAACATTTCAACAGAACTCTTTCTTCTCTGTCTCGCCTTTGACCTCCAGAAGTTCTTTTCCAAATTGCAACGCGGAAAGCGAAAATCTCATCTTTTTCCACTCAAAAAAGAGTAGCGTTTTTCGGAACTGAAAATGTAAAAAGCTGAGCACCTATTTTTTACACGGATGCTCAGCTTTGCTGTACTTGTTTTTGAAATCGGCCTTTGAGTTTTCAACCCGATTTGTACGGTGAATGCGGCGATTTTCAACATTTTGAAGGGATGCTATTTTGCAACAGCCCCTTTTGATGGAGCATTCTCCACAGTAATCGAACCTTCAAATCGTTTGCAGCACAGCGATACAGAGTTCCAGTGCTTTCCGTAAAGAGTTCTTTCCCCAATCACGTTCATCGTGTTTCAGAACATTTGCAAGGGAATCTGCCGTATAGAGGATCTGCCCGAAAGAAGCACCTCGCTTCCGGGCGCAAGCAGCCAATGCGGCACACTCCATCTCAACGGTTGTACATCCTTCTGCTCCGCGATACCGCACCATATCCTGTGTTTCCCGGAAGAACCCGTCCGTTGTCCATGTAACACACTCCCGGAACGGAATGTTCTGCACAAGAAGAGTATGCTCGATGACATCCCGGATATTTTTGTCAAGCTCTATATAGCGGGATGCCGGAAGATAATGATAAGAGGTCCCCTCGTCCCGTAACGCTTTTACCGGAATGAGAAACTCGTTTTCGGCCAAATCAGTCAGAACACCGCAAGAACCAGTCGAAATGATTTTCTTACAACCGCAGGAGATGAGAAAGTCCATCAGTTGTGCTGCCGCAGGTGCGCCCAACGGGGCGGCGCAAAGACAAAATTCCATGCCATCCTGCTTTACGATGTAAACAGGATAGTTCCGGGTTATGGTTTCAAAAGTTTCAGCGACGGTGGCTTCTGCCTCGAAAGCATAATCATCAACTGCTTCTCCAAGAAAGGCATAGACGCATTTTTCAGGAAGCTTCAGCTGTTCTGCACTATGATTTGGCCTTATGACTTCTTCCGAGTTGGAATCGTACTCTAAAATAGGCAGTTCGTGTTTTTGAATCATCTTGGTTCTTTCGATCCTTTCAGGAAAACGTAGAGGGCAAGAACCGTCCCGTGGCCACAAATTTTCAATTCTTGAAAATTCTTGCCCCTTTGGGACAGCTTCTTGTTGGGGCGTGGGAAGCCCCAAACCCTGCTTAGTAGTAACTATAATACGGCATACAAACTGCAACCAGAATAAACAGGCTGACCGCCGCAGCCAAAGCATACTTCAAATCATTTGGACCATCTTTGACCGTTTCCCGAATTGCGAAAAGCAAAGAAAACACAAAGGTAAAGGGGAAAATCCACCAGATTTTCACAAAGACACGCATAACCCAAAAATCCATCTTTAGCTCCTTTCGGCCTTTTTATTTCAGTGTGGCGATACCATTTTCTGAGCCGAGTATACCATACTGCCAACCGAAAGACCACCCCTATACCAAGTAAACAGTAAAAGGCAGGGTACACCGCCATGGTGATACCCTGCCTTTACTCGTCCTTGCTTACCGTTCTGCGTACTCTCGCCGTAGGATTTCCTGTAAATAAAAAACGTACCCGAACCTTTATGCAGGCATCTCGTTGCTGCGTTCGGTGCGCTTCAAGCCAAGAAATGGCGGAACATCTGCGCGTTTCAACCCCTGCTCATGAGCTTTTTTGAGTTGATACTCATGCAGGGCAACTGCTTCCACAAAGAACTTATCTTTTT
>OGKO01000707.1_pt1 | contig 23627 bp, 14 predicted proteins | sample 1572451 | NCBI WGS metagenome assembly OGKO01 (sample SAMEA2582089, study PRJEB24529) | metagenome | biome: Human gut stool | place: China | collected 2011 | reverse complement strand
ATAAATTATTAGTTATTCGGTCTGTTTTGCAAAAAATCGTCCGAAATTACGGATTTTTGATGAATTAAAATAGAAAAAGAACGATAAAATATGCTAAAACGAAAGTTCCCGTACCACCTTTTTCGGCAGCACAGGAACTGATTTTCACAAACATGTGTCAAAAAAACAATAGTTTGCCAAAATAAGAAGGATTAACCTAAGGGATCATCTTCAATGCCGCCGTCACCGGAACCGCCACCTTGATTACCCGAACCACTATTTCCGGTGTCAATGGAGTTTTTACCCCACTCTTCCCAAAAGATATTGGCATCGACCATAGAACGGGTCGTTACTTGGCGACCGCTATTACGTCCTACTTCAGGAATAAAGCGAACACGAACACCGTTAATCTGCGAAGCGCTTACTTCTGCTGCCGTCTGCACACCTTTCTTACAGGCAGAAGCCGTATAATAAAATGTACCTACCCCATCAATCTTCACAGTGCGTCCTTGTGCCATGTAATTACCCAAGACAGCACCCAAGTTTTTCATAACTGCATACGTATCACCTCGTGTCACTGTAGAGAGAATAGCCAATTGATCAGCGACCTGATCGGTAGTTACCGGTTTGCCTACTGTTACTGATTGAGGATACCACAAACTGTTGATTTTTTGCTGAATTCTTTTAAAAAATGCCATAATCGTAAAAATTTAAATGATTAATAATATTATATACTTAGTTTCTCTTTTCTCATTCAAAAAGGAAGAGTTTCTGTCGTGAGGCCTCAACGGTCAGAGCCTCTGTCCTTCTCAAATTCGATGTTGCAAAGTTAAGGGGAGAAAGCAGGGAAAACAAGAAAATGGCATCTACCAACCATTTACATAAAGCACTATCAGACAAGCAATTACAAAAAGGTATTCTCTACAACGAATTAAGAGAGAATAAGTATGACATGACCGGACATAGCGGTAATCTCTACAAGCAGAAAGCATAAAGCGTTAATAATGAGGAAGAGCTTTGCAGAAGTACTCTACAAGAGGAAAAAAACAGGCAATTGCTAGGTCGGTCAATAAATCACATGAGTTTAATCCAGCAATATCAATTTTGTCTTTCAGCAGTAAATAATTACCTGCCACATTTTCTGTGAAACAGACCGCAGAAGCCAAATATCCGAAATTGTTCTTCCCCCTCCAAAGCATATTCTGAAGAGGGGGAGAATGAAGTAACGACTGAATAGGGTTAAAGTAACGACTGAATGGAAATGAAGTAACGACTGAATGCCATTCCATATCTACATATCTTCCATTGAGAACAATCTGCTCTCTATCTCATACTTAAACAAAGCTTTCTTCCTCAATTCCTCTACTTTGAATGCAAATAAATCCGGCTTGAAATTCTTGGATTGCCTTTTCACCTCTGCCACCAAAGCTTTCTTCTCCTCCGCATATAGTCCTACAATATCAATTTCATCCTGATCTTTATTGTTTTTGCCCTGCCACCATGAGCCTATGTCTGCAAATTCCTTACTCTCCATCATCTGTTGGTGGAAGTACATTTCCAATGCCAAACCGGAGAAAATGGGATAATCCTTTTTAATAATGTCAGCCAAGCGTTCAAAATTCTGTATCTCTATATAATTTTGATACTTGATAAAATACCGGAACCAGAAACGCAAAAACAGATCCGATACCTCATAACGGACTGTTTGAGAACTCTCTTTTGAAAATATCGGCCGTTTCTTCTTTACCAGCCCATAGTCTTCTTCCAATCTTTTCAGTTGTCCGCCCAGACTGATCCCTCCCATAACCGTATCCATCTCCGACAAAGTATTCCTGCCATTGGAAATTGCGGATAGAATAGAAAAGTAATTGCCGTACTTTTTACCGAATTCTTGCACCAGCAAAGCTTGCCCTTCTGTCAGAAAGGATGAATCAGGTTGTAGCATAAAGTCCACCATACTTTCCACATCCGTACATCCATTATCCATAAACTGCTCGATATACTTCGGGACACCACCGGTAAAAGTATAAAGTCCCAATAAATCATCTTTAGTATAGTCCGGTTTATGATCCGACATAATTTCTTTCAACACCGAAGTAGTAAAAGGAGCCAATTTCATTATACTATCGGCACGACCGTACAACGGTTCCTTGGAGTCCCTGAAGAAACTCATCTATAATCAGATTGTATTCCATCCGTGTACCCAAATCCATCAAGAAGCGGAACATCTCTGCAAAATTAGTAAGTTCCGGCACGTAAATATTGAGTGACTGCCGAATTTCAGAAGTAAACCGCAAACAAAGATCTGTTTCATTACTTCGACTGACAAACAGATACACCGTAGGCGTACCTTCACAACTTTTGAAAATAAGACTGGTTTTACCAATGCGCCTCCGTCCGGTAAGTACAGTCATTTGTGAATGCACCGAAAAAGATACTCCGCGAATCTTTTCCAATGAGGCTATATCAAAACCAGACTCATACAAGGAGTTCAGCACCCTTCCACCACCGCATCCACCGTTTCACCGTTGGCAAACAACGCCTCGTCCATCTGCAACAGTCTCTTCTTCAACCGGAACTTTTGCTGAGATACCGAAGCGGGCGACACGGCCGTCAACGTAGCAACCTGCGCGTTGGTAAAGCGCAACCGGATGAGCAGGCAAAGCTGAAGATCGGCAGGCGTAAGTTTCGGGAAACGTCCGGCAAGGCGGGGGGTAAACCCTTCGTACACACGATCCGTGAGTGTTTGCAAGTATCTCCACTGTTCGTCCGTGAGGAACTTGGGATGACTGCGCAGTTGCCCCACTACCTCATCGCGGTCTATCAAGGCAGAAGTGAGTGCCTGTACCTGGCCATCCAACACGTGCGCACGCTCCCCCTCCTTCCGCAACAATTCCAGTTCGCGGGGGAAGGGACGCTTTTCATAATCCTTAAGGCGGGCACGAAGGGATGCGTTCTCATCACACAAGTGACTGCCATGCTCCATAAGGTTCATCAATGACCGGTGTACTTCTTCCCGTTCCTCATCCGTCAGTGACATCTCCTGCAGGCACTCCTGCAATTCATTTTTTTCCAGTTCATTGTTGCGCAGACGTTGCTCATTCTCGCTCAAATCAATGAGGTAACGGCGATGCTTACGGTCGGTCGAAAACTTGATATTGCTTATGGAGAGCCATACGTTCAGACCTATCATCAGAGCAGTAAATGCTCCCCAGAAGAATTGCTTCCGCTTATTGGCAGGCATCAGGCGGACACGCTTCCCATCGGAGAGTTCTTTCACCCTGTTATATTCACGATGCAATTCGGAAAGCAGACGGGAGGTTTGGGCACTATCGGCGACACCGGCTTGTACTAAAGAGTCGGCACGGACAAGGGATTGTTCATAATTCAACAGGGTTGGATTGGCAGGGGCGGAACAGGCCGTCACTCCCAGTAGAAAAAACAGGAGGAAGAATACATGCATAGGTTTCACCATGATCAGATGTGTTCACTTAATTCGGGGCATAAAGATAGAACATTCCCGCCACAATAAAGCTATAAAACGAAAAAAAGACTACGTGATCATGAAACCTGAATCCGCCACAACGATGAAACCTTCCAATCCGAAACGTTGCTTAAAATCATCGATGACCGATATCATGGTATAACTCTCGTACTGGGCACCGTTAAAAACCCACCGAATCATAGACCCTGTCAAGAATCAGTTTGGTCCCGTTGAGCAGCACCGGATTGCGCCAACGAATCGGCACAGTAGGTAGCGCTTTCTATCTATAAAAAGCACAGAGGCGCAAAGTTTTTGTCCTTTGCGCCCCTGTAACAATATAAACAGATTTTTAGAACTCGCTCGTAAAATGGAATTTCATATTTTAGAGTGCTTCAAACATATAATAGCCATAAAATATCAAGATATGTATGAAGCTTTAATCAATACACATGATTTTTTCAACGGCGGGGAGTAGATGCCCACCATAAACCTTCAGGGTAGCACTTCCTACTACATCACCAGCTTCTACAATCAACATTAATTTACCATTGAAAGTTCTCATGTAAGAAGAAGCAAAAGAAGTTTGACTTGTCGGGTCACCATTACAAGCAGCCTTCAAATGAGCATTGCCTTCTACCTCAAAGAAAAGTAAGTTGTCGGCCTTTGGGCATAGGTTACCCTCCTTATCAACAATTTCGACTGTAACAAAAGCAAGATCTTGACCATCCGCCTTAATTTCCCTACGATCGACTGTTGTCCGTAAGCGATAAGTTTCTCCGGCAGTCTTTATAGCAGCAGTATCTACAGGCAAACCTTCATGATTGTATGCCACAACTTTGATTTCTCCAGGCTGATAGGTGATATCCCGCCACATCATACGATAACGATTATATTTGCTTTCCTTACTCTTTTCCTTCATCCCCATACTTTTACCGTTAATAAACAATTCTGCTTTAGGGTAATTAGTATAGCAAAACACAGGAACATTTTGTCCTAAGCGCTCTTCCCAATTCCAATGCGGAAGTAAATGTAGCACAGGCGTTTTACTCCACTTACTCTGATAAAGATAGAATCGATCTTTCTTCATTCCTGCCAAGTCGACAATACCAAAATAAGAACTACGTGCCGGAGTACCTTCATTATAAGGCGTTGGTTCTCCCAAATAATCAAAGCCGGTCCAAACAAATTCACCGAATATAAAATCACAATCATCTTGTTGTTCAAATTCTGTATCCGGCGTAGATGCCCACCTTGGATATTCCATATCATAAGACGACACATGGTAATCTTCATAGCAGGCTCCCGGTTTCTCGGTTACTGGAAATTTATATTCACCACGACTACTCACTGTAGATGCGGTTTCACTTCCATAAAGTATGTAATCGGGATGTGCATCATGTTGCTTTCTGTAATCGTGAGGTTTATAGTTAAAGCCAACTAAGTCGACAACGTCCGTCAATCCGTTTTTTATGGCAGCAATATGCCCATTGAAACCTGCTGTTACAGGACGAGTCGGATCTTCCCGATGACAAATGTCAACAAGCATCCGAGCTACCTCTGCACCATCACGTTGATTTTGCTCGCGTATCTCATTGCCGATGCTCCACATGATAATACATGGATGGTTTCGATCACGCCGAATCATAGCCTGTAAATCACGCTCTGCCCATTCGTCAAAATAACAATGATAACCATTGGCATTTTTCCCGATTCGCCATTCATCAAAGGCCTCTACTTGTACTACAAACCCCATACGATCACATAAATCAAGCAGTTCGGGAGCAGGAGGATTGTGGGACGTGCGGATAGCATTGCAACCCATTTCTTTCATAATTTCCAACTGTCGTTCTATAGCCCGTACACTGACAGCTGCTCCTAAAGGGCCTAAATCATGATGCAAACAGACTCCTTTTAGCTTTATAGATTCACCATTCAGAAAAAAGCCTTTGTCTTTGTCAAAGCGGATGGCACGTAAACCAAAACTAATTTTATGGGTATCCATCAGTTGGTCGCCTACATATACATTGGAAACCAGTTGATATAAGTGGGGGGTATCGATACTCCATAAAAGAGGCTTTGGAAAGGTTATATCCTGCTCGAATATAGAATTTCTTTCTCCTATGATTATTCGTTGACTTCTTTTTTTTCCTACTACGTTACCTTGAGCGTCAATAATAATACTTTCTAAAAGTATCGCATTTTTCTCATTGGCATGGTTCTCTATGCATGTGGAGATATGTACTTTCCCTTTCTGCTTGGATACCTCCGGCGTCGTAACAAATATTCCCCAATGCCCGATATTTATCGGATTTGATACTACTAAACGTACATTGCGGTAAAGTCCAGCCCCTGAATACCAACGAGACGATTCCGGCTTATTTTCCAGACGCACTACCAATATGTTTTTTCCTGAGTAATTCCATTTATCAGTCAAGTCAAAGGCGAAAGAAGAGTAACCATAGGGCCATTCTCCAATGTATTGTCCATTCAGGTAAACTTTAGACAAACTCATAGCTCCATCAAACTCCACCCTAATCCGCTTACCTGCCATTGAAGCATTGGACATTATATCAGTACGATAATATCCTATTCCAAAAGCCGGTAATGCTCCTGTACGTCCAGTGCGTATCCGAGGAACCTTATCACCATCTTCCAATACTTGAACCGATTGCATATCAATACGCATATCAAAAGCCTTGTCTATCGCCCAGTCATGAGGTACACGTATTTGTTCCCAATCATTATCGTCAAAGTCCGGTCGAACAGCATTAGGAACATCACCAAAGTGAAATTTCCAGGAGGTCAATGGAATCTGTTCGCAAGCAATGACAGAGATATTCCATAGTATCAAAACAAAAAATATGATTTTCCTTTCCATAATATCAATTTTAATAGATAACTCACTAGTACCCCACTAGAATTAGGGTGAATTTAAAACTAAATAAGCCTCTATAATTTTAGACTACAAGAACATAGCGATAATCGTATAAATGTTATAATTGAACACTATAAATTTAAAACTTTTATCGCTATGTTCTTACTATTCAAACAAATAAATCAGGCGATTATATCAAGCTCATGTGAGTTAATCTATTGTAATCATACTCCCCCACCAATCTTCATTGGGCTCCCAGTCAGACTTAAACATTTGCATTCTGTTCTTTTCTTGCTTTTGTAAAACTTCAGTTTTCCATACCTGCTTTACTTGAGCTTCTTTTTGAGGAATATATTCAAGATCAGGCAGAGGTATTTTAGCGTCTACTTCTATTAGCCAAGCATCAAGCAAAGTCTTTAATTCCTTAACCTTCTCCGGATATTGAATATTCAAAGGCTCGCTTTCGCTAATATCAATGGCTAAATTGTATAACTCACAGTGTTGGTCTTCATAATAGTATATCAACTTCCAATCCCCTTTGCGAATTATTGACGAAGGATCTCCACCCTGATTTCCATAATGCGGGTAATGCCAGAACAAAGCGCGTTCCTCTATCTTATCTTTATTGATAAGGGGGAATATGCTGACACCGTCTTTGTGTTGTTCGGGCACAAGAGGAAGCCCAGCATAATCAAGTATCGTAGGATAGAAATCGGTACCTATCACAGGACTCTCGCAAATTGTTCCTGATTGACAATCGGGATATTGCATCAACAAAGGAACGCGAATTCCACCTTCCCATTGGCGACCTTTACCACCACGCAAGGGTAATAATGAAGTGGAATAACTATCTCCTGTAGAGACACCTCCATTGTCGCTCGTAAAAATGATTAAAGTATTCTTATCCAACCCCATTTCAGCTATGGCATCCAACACATTGCCTATAGCATCGTCCATTTGTTTAATTAATCCGGCATAAACAGGATTGTCTTGTGTTTGTCGCACTGGCAACGTACGGTCCACGGCAAACCCACTTTCTTTTATTCCCAACTGTTCCGCTTTATCTCTGAAATAATTCCAGTTTTCTTTAGTCGTTTGAATCGGCCCGTGTACTGCATAAAAGGAGAGATAAGCAAAGAATGGTTTTTTCTTATTTTTCTTTTCATGCTCACGTATAAAACTTACAGTTTCATTACTTAATCTCATGGATAAATTCTCACCTTTGGGTCCATCAGTTAATTTAGGATTATTATAAGGTACGAAATAGCCGCCTTTGGGATTTCCGGCACTCCAACCACCTTTATTAATATCAAATCCATGATCTTCGGGCCAAGAGCCTTCTTCACCCAAATGCCATTTACCTGCTATAAAAGTGGTATAACCATTATCGCGAAGACATTCTGCCAATGTATATTCATCTTGTGGAAGATTCCATATATAATCAGCAGGAAGAAGCTTACTATGACGTTTCATGCTGCGCCAATCTTCACCCGATTTTTCTCCAATCCAATCCGTAATTCCATGGCGAGGAGTATATTTTCCCGTCATAATACTTGCACGCGAAGGACTGGACACCTGACAAGTAGCATATGCATTAGTAAACTTTACGCCACGTTCAGCCAATCGGTCCAAGTTAGGGGTTTCATAGTATTTACTCCCCATACAAGACAAATCATTCCAACCATAGTCATCAGCCAAAATAAACAACACATTCATAGGTTCTTTTGACGGAGATTTTACTTGTTTTTTCTGCATTTGGGCTTGCGCTCCAATAGTAGCGCACAAAGAGCCTGCTAAAACTAAAAAAGTTTTCATGTTATTTTTTTTAATTTGATAGAACTTTGAGTATCTACCGTTTTTTATTATTTTAAAACACTTAAATTACATCTGTACATAGTAAAAAAATTATTACTATTCCACTTCCACTTTGAAAAAATAAAGAGATTCTGCACCAATAGTTTGTTTGAAAGATTTTTGAGTCATATTGGTTAGTTCTTTAGAACTTCCATATTTAGGCAAGTTTTCATTCCACACTGTATACTCAATAGACGAACCTTTTATTTTTCTACCACCTAATCTAAATTCCACATTCTTAAGGTCATCTTGCGACTTGTTTAATATCCAAACTGATAGAATATTACCTTTTATAAAAGCAGCAGTTACTGCAGAATTCGGCATATCTATATCGACATATTTTCCTCCATTCACATTGTTTACAACCTTCTTGAATATTTCATATTTTGTAGATTTGATAATTCTTCCATCTTGCCAATGTGCCCAAATCATAGAATGATTCTTACCTGCAAAAGGACCATAAAACAACCAAGTACTCATCCCTACAAAACCAGCACGGAAATGATTCCATAAACTTTCAGAATTCATAATCTCATCTTTCGTCTCAATGCCTATCCATCCATGCACTTCAGTATTCCAAGGCGCTTTCCCTAGTTCCTGAGCCTTTTTAACAAAATTTTCTCTACTTCCTTCCTCATTTGTATTATGAGTAGAAAGTATATCTATAGCATTCACCTCACCATTACCGGTATTAATAGAATTTATCCAGGCAATACCTCGCTTATAGTTCCAGGAAGAAGGTCCTATCAGTTTAGGCATATTCACACCCGGATCCAATTTACTACGAATTTGCTCATTCATAATTTTCACTTGAGCAGGATTCACTATAGCTTTTTCGTTGGTTACATCCAAATAAGTAATTTTAAATCCTTTTGATCCCATATAATTGAGATAATCAGCATAATATTGTATTAATGCATCTAGGTCTAATTCGCCATCCACCCATTTGGGGACTTCGACACCATCTATTTTTTTAGTTCCATTCTGTTTGAATTTCATTATCCAAGCAGGAACAGGAGACCATGGAACATTTTTTTCATGCCCCCATATTTTCTCTTTTTCTTCTTTAGTATATGCCTCTCCCAACGGACGCGGACTTGCAAAGAACTCAATATTTGGATTAGCTTTTTTCATAGCTTCCATCATTACTAAAATATCTTCCGTATAAGCAGTTTCGTCTTTTACACCTTTTTCACGTTCGTACTTACAATTAATGGCAACACGGACAAATTTCGACTGCAATTCTTTTACTCCCAAATCGGCTAATTCATCTTTGATATAATTTTTCCAATACCATAATCTTTCAGCGTCAATTCCCAAATAAATATCTTGTTTTTCTGTTTCTGATACATTTACAGGTATTACCTCTTCAGAATCAGGTATCTCTGGGCCTTCTCCACCGGAAGGGAGAGAAGTATCAATACTTTCACCTTTGCAGGATAAAACCATTGCAAGAAAGACTAACACCAAAATGTTTTTTTTCATATAAAATATATTACACTCTCAAATAGTTAGGAGCTATATTATTATTCTGTTATTGAAAAGTTACTGTATAGTATCATTTAGGTAAATACTATACAGTAATCTATATTTATTATTTTTTAAGCAAACACAATGATATATACATTTACATTGGGTTTTGCTCAATCAGACCACCGGAAAGGTCTATTTCTGTTTGAGGAATTGGAAACAGATTGTGAACACCTTCTTCAAAATAATAACCCTTATTTTGAGCTTCCTTTTTGTTATCCCATTCCCACTTGTCAGCCGTACTTTCATTCATGTTACGAGTTACAAATGTTCCGGTCGGCCCCATGATATAAGATAACATAGACTTACTTTCATCATTAGGGTTCTTCCATCTGCGAAGGTCGTACAAACGTTGCCCTTCACAAGCGAATTCCAATCTACGTTCTTTGTAAATGGCATATTTTAAATCATCACCGGTCAGTGCCATGTCTGTAGTTAAGCCAACACGGTCACGTACACGCTTCAGAGAAGCCAACGCACCAGACTCATTATTGTTATGATAAGCAGCTTCGGCATGAATCAATAACACATCTGCAAAACGCATCATGTGGTAATTCAGAGGATGCCTTGGTTGATTATAAGGAAGTGTTCTTTTAGCTTTGGGTATATAGTACTTACGGCACACGCGTGCGGATTTATGTTTTGCAGGGGTGATTTTATATTTTAAAGCATCAGGATCACCATATACATCTTGATTATGCACCATAATGGTATTTTTCAAGCGTATATCATCTCCTTCATCTTTATATGCTTTTTCCAAATCAGAAGTAGGTAATCCCCATGACCATCCATTATCATCACGGCAACCCATGATCGTTGTATAATATGAACCATATTGTCCAAAAGTGCTATTGTTACTATACTGTATTTGAAACACAGCTTCTTTGCCATTACTATTATCAACATTCCATACATCAGAAAAATCATCTTCCAAGTCGTATTGACCAGAATCGATAACTTCAAAAGCATATTGTTCTGCTAGGTCCCAATCTTCTGTATATAAATTAGCTTTTGCCAAATATGCTGTAGCAGCTCCCCAAGTAGCTCTTCCTGCTTCTTTTGCAACTACCGGCAACACCTTACGAGCTTCCATCAAGTCTTTCTTAATAAAATCATACGTATCCGCTACCGATGATCTTGACAAATGCAGTTCAATAGGAGTCAAAGGCTCACTCGTTAAAGGTACTCCGCCAAAGTTTTTCACTAATTCAAAGTAAGCAACAGCACGCAAAAATTTAGCTTCGGCAATCATTTCATCTTTGGCTTCCTGATTATCAAAAGGAGCTTCGGTAATCTTTTTAATTATCAAATTACAATTATAGATTGTTTTGAAGTTTCTTGCATAGAAATTACCTACATGTTCATTGTTAGCCTTTCCCTTGAACAGGTAATGAGCTATCTCCAGATATTTCTCTCCATTTTGAGTAGTATTTCCAGCCCAGCAATCATCCGTAGCCATGTCAGACATAACTCTAAGTATACAGATTTGTCCCCATTCAATGGGCATCAAAGAACGATAACACCCATTCAATCCATAGATGCATTCTTGCTCGGTTTTGTAGAACGAGTCAGCATCCAACGATCCATAAACTGGCTGATCAAGAAACCCTTCGCAAGAAGTTCCTCCCAATAATAAAATGATCAAAAGATATAAGTTCGCAATTTTTTTCATGATAATATTCTTTTAAATACAACTTAAAATGACATTTTTAATCCAAATATATAGGTACGAGGTTGAGGATACAATCCATTATCAATACCAGCGCTCAGTGTACTACCTCCAACTTCAGGATCTTGCCCGGAATAGCCCGTTATAACAAACAAATTCTCTACAGAAGCATACACACGGAGCTTTGACATGCCCCAAAATTTCTTGGGAACTGTATATCCCAACTGCATGCTCCTACAACGCAAGAATGACGCATCTTCAACAAAGTAAGTAGACACCTTACTAAGATTTCCATTCAAATCCACACCCGACAATCTAGGCATGGTAGCATTCTGTTCATTACCTTCACGCCATACAGAATTATACACTCCTTTGAATACATTGAAGTCGTTTTTAGCCGTAGTATGTCTAAACTTCGTATTGCAGAAATTATCGCCACCCAACGATGCATAGAAGGAAGTAGAGAAATCAAAATCTTTATAAGTTAAGTTAATATTTAAACCAAGATTCAAATCGGGGTAAGGGTTGCCAATAACCGTTCTATCTTTGTCATCAATAGTACCACTATTATCCAAATCTCTAAACTTCAAGTCACCTGGCCGGGCGTTACCCTGAATAGGTACTCCATCCTTTGCATAATTGTCTATTTCGTCTTGATTTTGAAAAATCCCGTCTACAATATAGCCATAGTATTCACCGATAATTCCCCCCTCAACGGTACGGGTAACATTTCCACCTCCATCGAAACTACCACCCCACAAAGCCTCACCATCAGCCAAAGTCTTAGCCTTGTTTTTAGAGTGTGAAGCTGTCAATCCTATTTTCATACTCCAATCCTTAAACTTTTCCATATAAGTTGCAGAAACTTCCCAACCGTTCACTTGAATACATCCAACATTAGTCCAGATCTTTCCGGGATAGCCACTATACCATGGATTAGCACACTGCATCAACATATCTTCTGTTTTGCGCACATAATAGTCGGCAGAAACAGAGAATCTGTTTCTAAAGAAAGAAGCATCAATACCGACATTGGCATCCTTTACTGTTTCCCATTTCACATCAGGATTCTTCACACCACCGGGAAGATAAGCAATCTGCAAATCTTTATCCGATCCAAAAGGATAATAGCTACCACTTAAGATATCAAGATAAGCACCGTTATCAATATTTTGATTGCCAATCTGCCCCCATCCAACACGTAACTTAAGATCATTAACGATTTCAGAATCTTTTAGGAAACCTTCACCACTTATTCTCCATGCAGCAGAAACAGAGGGGAAAAAAGCCCATTTGTTCTTATCCATAAATTTGGATGAACCATCGTATCGTCCTGTCATAGTTAAATAGTAACGATTGTCATAATTGTAATTCACACGGAACAAATATGAAAGAAGAGTATTGATACTTGTATTACCATTTAAAGTCATTTCTCCCGTAGCAGCATCAATTTGTCTCAATGACTCAAATTCTCCAGGTAAATCATTTCTGGACCCTTGCAATGTTCTACTTCTATATTTCTCCATGGTCATACCAGCCATAAAAGTAAATGAATGCTTTTTGATTTTCTTTTCATACGTAGCTGTATTGTTCCACGACCAATTAGAACTGTTGTTGTGTCTGCGTTCTATCTTGGATCTTTCATTTCTTTCCAAATTATCAATGAAAAAAGTAGGGCTAAATATATCCTTTTCATTAAATCTGAATCCTAATCCTAATTGCGAGCGCAGAGTCAATCCTGCTATCGGTTTCACTGTTAGTGTAGAGTTACTTATGAAGCGATAGCTGGAATAAGAATCATTACCTGCACGTGCCACAGCACCTACCGGGTTATGAGCTTGATTATGTATAGAACGATGGTACCAATTGAGCGGTTTGGAACGATCGTTGATTCCATCATTTACACGTTCTTCTTCTGGAATAAAAACTGGAGTAGTCGGGTCCATCTTAAGGATATTACCAACGACTCCCGGAGTATCTTCCTGTCCTTCAAAACTGACATTCAGATTTTGTGTAAAACTGACGTATCTATTAAAATTAAAATCTAAGTTAAAACGAGATGATATTTTCTCCCAATAGCCCTTGTCCATCTGAGAATCCTGACGATAATAGCCCAGAGAAGCAGAGTAAACAATCTTATCAGAACCACCATTGAATGATAGATTGTATTTCTGTTGTGGAGCAACCTTGTTCATAACTTCTCTCCACCAATTCGTGGTATGTACTTCATTTAAGTCGGGAAATGGCAAAGCTGCATCCGGTCCGTTGTCATTTAGAGCTTTTTCATTCAACACTTTAGCATATTCCAGACCGTCAGCCATGTTAGGAGAACCAATAGTTTGAAGACCAAATGATGCATCGAACTGGAAATTAACTTTTCCTGCTTTGCCTTTTTTAGTAGTGATCAGAATAACACCATTCGAAGCCTGAGTACCATAAATGGCAGTAGCAGAAGCATCTTTAAGTACTTCCATACTTTCTATGTCATTTGGATCCAAGTATCTAATATCTGTTCCCATTGGAATGCCGTCAACTACATATAGTGGTTTGTTATCTCCAAAATTTGATATACCACGAATAGTTACGCTTGGATTACTTCCAGGAGCACCCGATGAATTCACGACTGTAACACCTGCTACTTGTCCTTGCAAAGAGGATTGAATGTTTCCACTAAAGAACTTGTCAATATCTTCACTCTTAACCGATGAAATAGCGCTTGTCAAATCCTGTTTTCTTGCTGTTCCATATCCCACCACTACAATTTCATCTAAAGCATTGGTATCTTCGGAAAGCACTACACGAAAATTTGTTTTTCCTTTGATTGATAATTGCTTATCAACATATCCTATAAAAGTAATCTTCAAAGTTGCATCAGAACTTACAGTAAGAGTAAAGGCTCCTTCAATATCAGATATTGTACCATTACTCGTTCCTTTTTCCATAATGTTGGCACCGACAATTGGTTCGTTCCGTTCATCCACCACCACTCCTTTTATTGTTACTTTGGATTGGTTGATGTCATAAGTACTTATACTGGAATTAAAATCAGAAGCATACACTTGAGTGCTTGTAGATATTAATCCCAAAAGAGCCCACGTACATCCTAATAACTTGGCTGTATACTTAAACTTTGTAAAAGCATTTAAGGATTTTAGATTGTAGTTTTTCATAAAATTATTTTAATATTAAGTTATATAATTCTCCTCATGAAGAAGAAATGATTCTAAAAGATTATTTCTCAAAAGCGAGCTTCCTGTTCTCGTCGGTCATTCTTACTTTCTACATTATTCTCGTAAGTAAACATTTTGCATGTAATAATTTCCTCATCGCCCATTTTCCGTCTTATATACCTAACCCTCTCTTATATAAAATACACGATATACTTACCCATAAAAGTACATAACAGAAAGGTACGCTGACCATAGAACAGAAATAATGGTAAGTGAATTCATGCTCTGTGCTGCCCAAGCATCAACAGTCGGAGTTCTAATCCGATTCTGGCCATAACATTCCAAATCGCTTTTCAACGTACCAGATGCTAATAATAGTCCATTCATAATATCCATATTGTGATTTCATTCTTTAAATTAAAGTTAATCATCTACGTTTTTCTAAAGCAAAAATAGTGCAATATATATGTAGAAGGGAGGGAAAATCAAGTCATTCAGCAGGTGAAAAAAAGTCAAAAGCGACTTTCAACATGTTCTCTATGTCTTTTTATCCTCCCCGGTAACGTTGTTTGCCATTTTTACACAGTTTCATATATGCTACCACATGAATCCTGTTATCCTGTTCATAATTCCAGATAGCTGATCGTACAAGACGCCACCTACGAAGCCAGACAGTTAATATTGGGGGATCATAGCAATGCTTTACCTTGTCTAAAACAGGGCACCCGCCACTACGAATACGATATAGAGCTATTTCTCTTTCGCTCTCATCCCCAAAGAACGTGGTTTCAAAAGTATTGCAAATAAACAATCCTGCTACATATTCTTTACTACCATTCAAAAAAGAAATAATAGCAATAAAACCAATGTAAAATACATAGAAGAAGCTTTCTATTAAAGTGTGTGTATTCATAATAAATGCGAATAACAATTATGGCTCAAAAGTAGTCCATCTGCTATTCATACACAGGGGAAGATTAAGGCAAAAAAAGGAGAAAATCCCGTCAATTGCTTTGTTTTAATGACTCTTGATATTCTTTTGGAGTCATTCCTTTCTTTTTCTTAAAAATTTCTCTAAAATATTTAGGATCTGTAAAACCAACCATATAAGCGATCTCTGCTATTCGCAAATCTGAATGCCGTAAGAGCATACAAGCTTTTTTAATTCTAATATCACGAATAAATTCATTGAGAGACATACCTGTGAGGGATTTTAATTTTCGATACAATGTAGATTGGCTCATATTCATCATTTCAGAAAATATTTCATTAGAAAACTCACTATTATCCATTTGTTGTTCAATGGCTGCAATTGCTTTATCCAGGAAATCTCGGTCAAACACAGACAAATCCAAATCACATATATCTAAATTATCTTGTTGACGGAATTGCTGGATCAGCAATTTACGATTCGTTATTAGCACTTGGATTTGAGCAGTCAATAACACCATCTCTACAGGCTTAGTTATATATACATCAGCCCCAGCATCATATCCTTCCAAATGATATTCAGTCTGGGTTTTGGCAGTGAGCATCACAATAGGTAAATGATTTAACGCAGAGTCATTTCTTATTATTCGACACAATTCAACACCATTCATTTCTGGCATCATATAGTCAGTTATGACAGCATCAATATTCTGGTCCTCTTGTAGTATATCAATTGCTATCTTTCCATTGACAGCTGTGCTCACATTAAACTGTTTACTTAACACTTTTGTCATTACAGCCAGCAAATCCATATCATCTTCTACCAAAAGCAAATGTGCACGTTCATTATTCGTCTCTTCAATAATTACAGCTTCTTCAGTAATCGGTTTGAGCTCCTTTTTCAAATTTTCATTTTTTATTTCTTCAGATTCTTCATCAATTTGCTCTATTGCATAGCTCTGTTTATCAGAAGGAATCATCACTGTAAATACTGTAGTTTCATTAAGTATACTTTGTACAGAAATCGTTCCATGATGCAATTCCACCAAGTCTTTAGTTAATGAAAGCCCAATACCTGTGCCTTTCGTCTTAAACTTACGGTAGTCTCCTTCATAAAAACGTTTAAATAGTAAAGGTATCTTATTTTCAGGAATTCCATCTCCCGTATTTTCTACTTTAAGAACAAAATATTTTTTGTTATCCTGAATCATCTGGGACAAAGAGACCAGAACCATTCCATTCTGATAATTGTATTTCAAAGCATTAGAGAGCAGATTATAAATAATCTTGTCCAACTTATCCACATCGAAATAAGCCATTATGACATCTTGTTCCGCCTGAAAGTTCAATGTAATATTCTTTGATTGCAGCAAAGGATGAAAATTTTCTTCACATAGTTCTTTCACAAATGCCACTATATTGTTATAGCTAACTTTCAATTTCAAATTACCGCTTTCAACCTTACGAAATTCCAGTATTTGTTGCAAAAGCCTCTGAAGGCGTTTCAGATTCAGCCTCATAATATTCAGAGTTTGCCCGTCAGCCTTTCCATCCTGTTTCAGACTATCAATCGAACATTGCAGCACACTAAGAGGGGTAAACAACTCGTGCGAAATATTAGTAAAGAAAGTCAATTTAGCCTGATTCACTTCTTCGGATTTCTTATGCTCAATTTGTTCTATCTTCAAAGCATTTTGTAACCGGATACGTTTTCTTATAATACGAAAAACCATATATGTTATTATACCAATCACCAAAATATAAATTACATAAGCCTGCCAAGTCAACCAAGGCGGTGGCATAATCGTTAGTTTCATCTCTACCGGCTGCGACCATACACTATTTTCATTGCATGATCTAACCTGAAATACATATTCCCCCGTATCCAAATTATTATAGGATATATGTCGATTATTGGCATCCACATAAATCCAATTCTTATTCACCCCCATCATGCGATATGCATAACGATTCGCCTGCGGATTTGTATAAGAAAGACAACTGAAGCTCATCTGAACATTATTCTGATTGTATGCCAATAAAAGTTCTTTTGTATAAGGTGGCAAAAGCTTCTCACCCACCTGTCCTTTATCTATCAACTCTTGCAACGATACATTCATTATAGAAACATCCACAATAGCCGTTTTAGGAATAACAGAATCTAGCACATTCTGACTAGGAATATAACAATCAATCCCATTGGTTCCACCAAATAATATTTCAGAATTAGATAACCGCAGTGATGTTGATTTTATAAACTGAGCATTTACCAGGCCTTCGCTTTGTGTATAAAGTTTGGCATGATTTTCTTGTACTAGACTCATACATATCACCCCTTTTCCAGTAGCCATCCACAAATTACGATCTTTATCTTCTACAATAGAATAAATGATATTGTTGGAAAACATTTGAATGTTTTCCAACATTTCAAAATGATCATTCACTTTACTATACTTACTTAATCCTCCACCTTGTGTACCAATCCATAGCTGCTCATTCGAATCTTGGTAGAAACAAAGTACATTATCATAATTCAATTTTCCATTCGCCAGATTATAGTCTGTCAATTTTTCATCAAGAGATAAGTAAAAAGCACCATAATCTTTAGTGCCAATCCATATTCCACCTTTATCACATAGCACTGTCTGAATAGATTTATTACTAATTATATTATTTAATACAGCCACAGGTTTTATCAAATATTCTTGTTCATTTATAGATTCTCCGACAAATAGTCCTTGTTCTGTAGCAATCCACATTTTACCAATAGTATCTTGTACTATTGCGTTAATATTTATTAAATCAGGATATTCATCTCGTAATCTAATTAGTGATACAGGTTTCGTTCCATTCCGTTTAACTATATAGATTCCATCATAACGAGTACCCAACCATATATCTCCTGTTTTTTGATGTTTAGTAATTGACTGAACTGCGTTTCCAGAGATATTTCTTAAAATATCTATCTCTTTATATGAATATTGTTTTCCTGTTTTCTTATCCCATAACAACAATATATCCAATCGCGCTCCAATCCATATTATCGATGATTCATCTTCATACAATGCTGTGACCATAGTATTATCTGCAGTACCTACAGATATAGCATTGTGTACGAAAGGCACTTTTCGTTTTACAAGTTTATTGATTCCTCCTCCTGATGCAGAAGCCCATAATATGTTTTTTCTATCACTATAAATAGTCCAGACTTCATATCCGCCAAGTTCGTCAGCATCATACACTGTAAAACTATTAGTAGAATCCGGTTCTGATAGTACGGCCAGCCCTCTTGCTGTTGCTACCCATAACTCATCATAATAAGAATCATATACTAGTTCATGTATTACATCACTTGGTAAAGCTCCATCTTTTGAGGAAGAATAATAAAACTTATATGCGGAAGAATGAGAATCAAAAGGATTTTCTAAACGCATTATCCCCTGATTATTCCACATTGATACCCACATTCGATGATTGTTGTCTTCCGCAAAGCTAGTTATTCTTAAATCTTTATTTCGACATATTGTATCATAGTTGAATACTTCCATAGTCTGCATGTTCAAAGTAAAGAACCCATTTCTCCAAGTCCCTACCCAAATATAACCTCTAGAATCTTCATATAAAGAGGATATATCTGCTTTTATTAAAAATTTCACTTGATAATCTAATTTATTACATAAAAAAAGACCATTTGAAGTACCTAAAAGAATATCTCCCTGTTGAGTAATTAAAAGACTGCTAATTTTGCCACACTTACTAGTATCTATCGATATCGGAAGTACCTGCCCAATCATCGGATCAAAAACAGTAATTCCTTTAGAAGTCACTATCCAAAATTTTCCATTGTTATCTCTTTTCATTGACAAAATATGATTAGAAATAAAAAATGATGGAGATAAATAGTCAGAACGATAAGTTTTTAACTGATATCCGTCATATCTACACAGGCCATTTGTTGTACCAAACCACATAAAACCTAGTTCATCTTGCAGTATACAAGTTACATCATTGCTGGCTAAGCCTGAATTTATATTTAAATTTGTAATACTAATTTGGCTCAAATTAGTATTATTGGCAGATAAGAAGTGTAAAGGTATAAATAAAAGAAAAAAAGAAAAAAATTTCATATATACAAAATATTTATTACACAAACAACAAATTTATAATATATTCAATTATGCATTTTGCACATGCAAATGCCTAACAAATAACATGGGTTCGATATAAAATTAATGTTAATAATTAAAAGAATAGCGATAAAAGCACCCAATTTATAGTATTCAAATATAACTTTAAAGCAAATACCACTATGTTCTCAGAAACCAAAGTTACTATTTTTTTTGTTTGAGAGATGATTTCTGCAAAGAATTTAAATTGCAACAAGTAAAACGTATACTTAAAAATCAAGAAAAGATACATCAATCGCTATAAGCTCAACCTTATAAGTAATGCGAAGATTATAATACCCCTCATCTTACTCATTCGGTGTCTTTTATTGCTCCAAACATTACTATAATATATCCATATCCTTATATAAAAGAATACAGGGATACAAAATTTCTATTCTTTGCATCCCTGTATCCGGAAATTCCTAATTTTGAGCACCTATCAGAACTCACTTGTAAAGTGAAACTTAATATTCTTAAAGTCCATCTGCGCCATCTGCAACACATAACCGCTATCAGCCAAGAATACATCCCTACCCTCACGATCCTTTGCCATATACTGATACTTGCGCTTTTTAAAGGCTTCCAGCTCTTCCGGATTATCACTCTCTATCCAGCAAGCCTTATACAAGCTCAACGGTTCCCAACGACACTTCGCACTGTATTCATTCTCCAAGCGATACTGGATAACCTCGAACTGCAACTGCCCTACCGTACCGATAATCTTACGCCCATTGAACTGATTGACAAACAACTGCGCCACACCCTCGTCCATCAACTGGTCGATACCCTTGGCAAGCTGTTTCTGCTTCATCGGGTCAGCATTCTCGATATACTTGAACATCTCCGGTGAGAAACTCGGTAAACCACGGAAATGAAGCATCTCCCCTTCCGTCAGCGTATCACCAATCTTAAAAGTACCGTTATCCGGCAAACCGATAATATCGCCTGCCCAAGCCTCGTCAACGGTTGTCTTGCGCTGTGCCATGAACTGCGTGGGCGAAGAAAAACGCATCGTCTTCCCATGACGTACATGCAGATAAGGAGTATTACGTGTGAATTTACCGGAACATATCTTGCAGAATGCAATGCAAGAACGGTGATTCGGGTCAATATTTGCCGTAATCTTAAACACAAAACCGGTAAATTTCGGTTCTTCCGGTTCCACTTCACGTTCTTCCGCCTGCACCGGACGAGGGCTTGGGGCTATTTCCACAAAGCAATCCAGCAGCTCCTGTACACCGAAATTATTCAGAGCCGAACCAAAGAATACAGGCGCCACTTCCCCTTTCAGGTATTCTTCCTTATCAAATTCAGAATATACTCCATCTATCAACTCCAACTCACCACGTAATTTATCAGCCAGTTGCGCACCGATTTGCTTATCCAGTTCTTCGGTATTGATATCTACCTCCACCTTTTCCGTCACTACCTGCTTGGAAGGCTGAAAAAGGTTCAGATTCTGCTCATAGATGTTATAAACTCCCTTAAAACGCACACCACTTTCGATAGGCCATGTCAACGGACGCACATGAATAGCAAGTTCTTCCTCCAGCTCATCCAGCAAATCGAAAGGATCTTTGGCCTCACGGTCCATTTTATTGATGAATATAATAACCGGCGTATTACGCATACGGCACACTTCCATCAACTTACGCGTCTGTGTTTCCACACCTTTGGCACCATCTACAACGATGATAACGCTATCTACAGCAGTCAACGTACGATATGTGTCTTCAGCGAAATCCTGATGACCGGGAGTATCGAGGATATTAATCTTATACTCTTTATAGTCGAACTCCATCACAGAGGTGGTTACAGAGATACCACGTTGCTTCTCTATATCCATCCAGTCCGATGTAGCGGTTTTCTTTATCTTATTGCTCTTTACAGCACCTGCCACTTGGATCTGTCCACCAAAAAGCAATAGCTTTTCAGTCAAAGATGTTTTACCGGCATCCGGATGCGCGATAATCGCAAAGGTTCTTCTCCTCTCAATTTCGTTATTATTGGCCATATATAAAATTTGGTATAATATTATTATTGGGCATTCAGTTTTTCAATACATACTTTCAGACTCTCTTCCCAATGAGGTACTTCAATGCCGAAAGTCTTTTTAATCTTCGTCTTATCCAATACGGAATAATGCGGACGTGGTGCCTTTGCCGGATACTCATCCGTATGTAAGGGACTCACCTTGCATGTCGTGATATCCGCAATGCGATGTATAGCCACCGTAAAATCATACCATGAACATACGCCTTCATCACTGAAATGATAAATACCCGGTACAATACCCTGATTAATGGCAGCATAGATAGCTTGTGCCAGATCATTTGCATACGTCGGCGTACCAATCTGATCAAAAACCACACCTAAAGACTCACGCTCACGTCCCAGACGAATCATCGTTTTCACAAAGTTATTTCCATAAATAGAGTATAACCATGCTGTACGAATTACCATCGCTTTCTCACAATTCTGCATAACTTCCTTTTCTCCCCCCAGCTTGGTAAAGCCGTAAACAGAATTAGGACAGGGTTCGCAATCTTCTTTATAAGGTATATGCGCTGTTCCATCAAAAACATAATCCGTAGAAACCTGTATCATAGCAGCACCATGGGCCTGAGCAGCACGTGCCAGTATTCCCGGAGCTTCCTGATTCAGTTTGCGGCACAATTCTTCATTATCTTCCGCTTTGTCAACTGCTGTGTAAGCAGCACAATTCACTACAACATCAATCTGATTCTCTGCAATGCAAGCCTGTACAGCTTGTTCGTCACAGATATCCAACTCCTGTACATCAGTAAAAAAATAAGTGTGTTGCGGATTCTCTTTTGCAAGAACTTGCATCTCGTTGCCAAGTTGTCCGTTGGCTCCGGTTACTAATACTCTCATGCTTTATCTATTATTTACAATTTACTATCTTCGAAAGTTATTCCGGTTATTCATCCAGTTTCAACTCCCCTTTCTTATCCTTTTCGTAATAATTGGCAAGCAAAGAAATGAAACTGCTGATAGTCTCTATCGCCTTTGCGGTTCCCTCCGTGACTTCTTTCTTCTGCAAACGCAGCAATAAAACACCATACAAAGCCTCAAAACAGGTTTCCAGTTCCGGCTCCTCCTGCTTCCCACTCTTCTGACGAAGTTCTACGATGAAAGGCAATGCTTTGAAATAAGCCGCACTATAATAAGGATATTTCGGTGATGCCAGCAGTTCTACGTGCAATTCCGTCAAATTCACTATTACATTACGATTGATTTGCAGATGTCCCTTTTCCTTCACTCCTTCTGTACGCATCATGTCTACCAGATTACCATACCATTCTTCGAGTGCCGGATGTTCTTCTTCCGCATAACGGGAGATAATGTTTTCGCGGATCTTATCGATATCGCACTCATTGGCACGTATCAAATCTTCCACCTGCCACATATATATAAGGTATTCCGCGATATTTTTCGCTTTCAGTTGTTGCGCTATCTTCATGATTCTATGTTTCTGCTCAGTAAAGTGACTCGCCCATCAACGTAAACACCAACCCAAACACAGACACGACAATGACAATGCCTCCGATGATACGATTCAATATCCAGATGCCGCGCAGGTTGAATTGCGTACGGACTTTATTTACAAAGTAAGTAATGCCAAACCACCACGCCAACGCCCCCAGCGCAATAGCCAGGTATCCGGTGACCGCTTCAAACACCAATACCCCCTCACTGACGAAGGCAAAGCGTGCAAAGAGGCCGATAAAGAGGAATATAATAAGTGGATTGGATAATGTGACGGCAAAGGCGGTAATGAAGTTATGAAAATAAGAGCCTTTGTTGGTTGAGACGGGACGGATGGACTGGACGGGATTACTGCGAAACGTATAAATGCCAAACGCTAACAGCATGATGCTTCCGAACAACTGCAAATAAAAGATATTTTTATTGACGTAATCGAATACGAAGCTCATTCCGTACC
>OGKO01000683.1_pt1 | contig 24066 bp, 26 predicted proteins | sample 1572451 | NCBI WGS metagenome assembly OGKO01 (sample SAMEA2582089, study PRJEB24529) | metagenome | biome: Human gut stool | place: China | collected 2011 | reverse complement strand
GGTTTCACGAGCCATCATCGTATAGCCATAGATTGCCCATGCCTGTCCGCGTGCCCAAGCCGATTCGTCGGCATAGCCTTGATGTGTCATTTTGATATGGGACTTTCCGGTGATGGTGTCATATGAAACGACATGATAGCAGCTATAGTCATCACGGAAATGATTTTCCATCGTCGTATTGGCATGCGTGACCGCGATATCATAGAAACGGTTATCGCCGGTAGTCTTGCTTGCCCACGTCAGCAGTTCGAGATTCATCATATTATCGATGATAACCGGATACTGCCATTTACCATTATTGGTAAAGTCCCAGGAACGGATCGCTTTGATCATAGGGTTGAATCGGGTACTGAGCGAGCCGGCGCCTGTCACCAGTACATCCTTATAAGCGGGATTTTGTGTCAAGCGGTAACCATTGCCATAGCTACAATAAAGCATGAAACCTACATCATGATTATCCGTCACATGCTGTACTTTTTCCAGGCGTCCGGTAAAAAGTTCGGCATACTTCTTCAACTCGGGAGTGGGATTACTTTCATACAGGTACCAGAGTTCACCGGGGAAGAAACCGCTGCACCACCAATAGCAGTCGCTGGTTTCCAGTTTGCCATCCTTGATGCTCTTAGGCAGCCGGCCTTCCTGCTGTTCCAGCTCTTTGGCCATAAGCAGCGCCTGTTCGGTCGAGGCTTTCAAACCACGGTCAATCACTTTTGCAAGAGGTTCCTCCTGCGGGGCATTACTACAAGACGACAATAACAGTGTGGTCGCTAACACAGATAAACTTAAAAGTTTGTTCATAATTGAATAATTAGAAAGATTTTGGACAAATATAGGGATAAGTTTACAAATTACTGCGTATTACGATAGAAAAGCGATTGGTATACATAAATATCACATGGATTTCCAATTCAACTTCACCTGCCCTTGACGCCTTTTGATTATCATGTCATACAAAGGTGAAGGCAGACATCCGGACTGCCTTCACCCTATCCCGTCCTGATTTTGGTTGACCATGCTCCCCTACTTCACATCCACTCATATATATTTAAGTAAAAAACAAGGATGCTACAATATTAATTAATCAAACAAATACACAGGTATTTACAGCTATTACTACCACTTCTTTACTTTTCGCCCTTAGTCGAAAGGTTTATAAACGCAAATAACGACGATTAAACACCTGATACATGTTTTCTTATCCGCGTTATTCGTGTCATCCGCGTCAAAATTATATTTGTGTCATCAGTACCCTGAAATACAAACGTAATAATATCGTAACACCCCGTTCAACCCCATGTAATCGCTTCGTAATATTTGTTTCGTTCCTTTGCGGTAGAATAAAAAGGTAAACAAAGTGAGAAAGTTTTTCGAAAAGATTGTAGAAGGAGGATTACTCATCAGCGGAAGCGTCAGTAGCTTTACGATCTTGTTGATCATTGTCTTCTTATTTAAAGAGGCCGCAGGTCTTTTTAACAGCCCGGAGGTAGAGGAAGGATATATATTGGCCGTGAATCAGGAAAATCCGGTCGAACATTCCTTTGAACTGTTTAAAGTATTCCCGGTAGAAACCGCTGGCATGTGTCAGGTCGTGAAACATTTTCTGCCCGTGTTCACTCAGTATGACATTTGTGAAGTTGTCATATTCGTCTACGATAAGATAAAGCGGATACCCTTTTTCTTTTGCTTTTATCTCCCATTCTATTTAATACAGATTGTAAGTTATCTAATAAATAATTTTTAGTAAAATCATTATTTACAGCAGAAGATAAAGATTCAATAACTTCGGTTAGAGTAAATCAGGGAGCTATTGAATTATCCAAGAAAGAATCGAAAAAGATCGAATTACTCAAGAAAAAGATTACTGCCTCTGTAGATAAGAAAACCTCAATGACTACAGTTTCTGTGACTTTACAGAATCCCAAGGTTGCCGCAGTAGTAGCTGATTCTGTCGTAAGGAAATTGCAGGAATATATAATAGATTATCGTACCTCCAAAGCAAAAGAAGATTGTCTCTATTTAGATAAATTGTTTAAAGAACGCCAGCAGGAATATTACGATGCTCAGAAGAAATATGCCGACTATATGGACTCTCATGACAATGTCATCTTACAAAGTGTTCGTGCCGAACAGGAACGCTTGCAGAATGACATGAGCCTTGCCTACCAAGTGTATGGTCAGGTAGCCAACCAGCTTCAGGTAGCCAGAGCCAAAGTTCAGGAAGAGAAACCTGTTTTTGCCATTGTAGAGCCTGCGGTGGTACCATTGAGTCCTTCGGGAACCAGTAAAAAAATATATGTCTTAGTATGTATGTTTTTATGTGCGGTTAGCGTTATTGGCTGGGAATTGATAGGAAAGAATTTGTGGAATACTTTGAGGAATGGAGTAATAGATTAATATAATATGTCTAATAATGAAATATTCTCAGGGAGAGAAATTTCTGGATAATGTGATTATAGTTATTAGTTCAATCATTAACCTTAATGTGGAAAAAGTTTGTGTCAGTGAGTAGTAATAGAGTGTTAATGGAAAACATGAGATGGAAAGTTTAAGAGTAAGACTCCTTCAGTTTGTATTTTCATATTCTGTAAGTTATTCGAAGCAGATCTTTTGATGTCTTTGATAAAAACATAGTTGAAACTTTATTTAAAATATTATTGTTATTGATGGATAATGTACTAATATATTTAAAGTCTTTTTTTTCAGGTAATACTCGTACGATTAAAGTAAAACAGAATATACTTGTTTCATTTTTAGTGAAATGTTGTTCTATTATTATTTCTTTATTATTAGTGCCTCTTACTTTAAACTATTTGAATTCATATGAATATGGTATTTGGCTTACATTGAGTTCTATATTGATATGGGTGAATTATTTTGATATGGGCTTAGCTAATGGATTACGAAATAAGTTAGCAGAAGCTCTGGCTATTGGAGATATTCAGAAAGGTAGGATATATGTTAGTACAACTTTCTTTTTATTATTTGCAATAATTTCAATAGTATTGTTAGGTTTCTTCCTTTTGCAAGGATTTATCAATTGGAATCAAATTTTAAATGTCGATTCTCAAATAAACTTAAATTCTGTTATAATTGTTGTCTTTACTTTTTTTTGTTTGACATTTGTCTTTAAATTTATTGGTAATATTTTTTTGGCAGCTCAACTTTCTGCAGTTAATGATTTTCTCATTTTTCTAGGTAATTTACTAGCTCTCATTATTATTATAATTATGAAGTCAATGATTCCTGGTTCTTTGTATAATATTGCATTTGTTTATTCTTTGTCTCCTGTCATTGTCTATTTATTAGCTTACCCCTTTACTTTTTATATTAAGTATCCTAATTTACGTCCTACTATCTATTTGGTAAAAATAAAATATGCAAAAGATTTACTGGGATTAGGATTACAATTTTTCATTATACAGATAGGTTGTTTAATTCTATTTGCAACAGCTAATGTGATGATATCGCAAATGTTTGGACCAGATCAAGTAACGATATATAATTTGTCATATAAATATTTCTCAGTATTAACAATGGCTTTTAGTATAGTTATATCTCCTTTATGGTCGGCTATAACCGAAGCTTATGTACGAAAAGATTTTAAATGGATTCAAATGGTGATGAAAAGAATGATGTCTATTTGGTTGGTTAGTATTATTGTAGGAGTTTTTATGTTATTATTTTCAGGAATTGTTTATCGTATTTGGGTTGGTTCAGAGATAGCTATTCCATTTTCTTTATCGATAGTAGTTTTGATTTATGTTTCATTGAATGCATGGACTGGAATGTTTGCTTCTTTTGTAAATGGTGTTGGAAAATTACGTATTCAATTATATTGTACAATATTTTCCAGTTTGTTTTTTATACCTGTAGCTATAATTATGGGAAAATTGCTTGGAGTTGGGGGCGTCTGTATTGCAATGTCTATAGCTTTGGTTCCATATGCAATTTTACTTCCATTGCAATATAAGAAACTACTATCTAAATCCTTAAGAGGAGTTTGGAATAAATAGGAATTCAAATGAATATGGGTATTGATAGTCCACTTAAAGAAAATGATGAAAAAGAGACTAAAACAATATATGCTGTTAATAAGTTGATTTGTGAAAATTTATTATACGCATATAATAATAGTTTTGATATTCCATATACTATTTTTTTGTATATGTGTACCATGCGTAAACGTGTGTAATCATGATTATTCCTTTGGAACTATTGGGAATTTTATAAATTCAGCATTAAAAAATCACAATGTTACTTTATATGGAAGTAGAGAATATAAAAGAACGTTTACTCATATAAAAGAAATTTGTTCATTGATGATAAAAGGAGGGTTTCATGAGCAATTTAATGGAAATATTTATAATATTGAAGGGGAAACCTTTCCTTTAAAAGAGGTTGCTGCATTAATTGCAAATAAGATAGGAGTTGCTGTTAGTTTTATTTCTTGACCTGAGAAAGATATAAAATAAAAACAGAAAATAAGTATTTTGATGATTCAAAAATAAAAAAATTACTAGGAAACTTCTCATATTTGACTTTGGGTGAATATAGTGATGAAATTATTTCTTATCTCTATAAATGATAACGAGATTATATTAGAATGATAAAAAGTGTATTACTATTTGTATATCATTGTTGGTACTTGCTAAGAAAAAATATTATTGTAAAAAGTGGAGATGTAATATTTACTCGGATCAAGGTAGCTAAAATGAATATACTATATTTGGTAAATATAAAAGTTCGGCGAAGCAAGATTTTAGTTGAGGGAAAATTTAATAAGGTAATGATTAAGGGAGAGATGTTTAATTCTTCAATTAATGTTTCAGGTGAATCTAATAAAATTTATATTGGATCTTCTACTAATATTCAAAACCTGAATATTATAATTAGAGGTAGAAAATGTATTTGTTATATTGGAAATGAAACATCTGTAGGAGGAGTAAGAATTGTATGTATGGGCGAGAAGAATAATGTAATAATAGGAAATAGATGTATGTTCTCGGATAATATCGAGATTTGGGCAACTGACTCTCATTCTATTTATAATAAGGATCGTGAAATTATAAATTGTTCAAAATCTATTTTTATTGAAGATAATATTTGGATTGGAGCACATTCTATTATTCTGAAGGGGGTTCATATAAGAAAGGGAGCGGTAGTAGGAATGGGAAGTGTTGTGACTAAAAACCTGGAAGAGAATACGATAAATGTAGGTAATCCTTGTAGATGTATAAGGAAAGATATACTTTATTGGAGAAGGGAACACACGTCTGTTTAGTTTTATATGCTTAGCTGGTTTCTTTGAAAAAATAGAGTTTTTATTATAGATATATATTCACTGGTGTTCAAAATAGAATTCCGAAACGTTTTTAATTGATTAATATTCAATAATTTATAATGCTTTGTCAATTTTCCGATGGAGAATCCATACTTTTGGTCGATGTAATCTTCTTATTTAGATTCATCATGTCAAACGGAGAGACTGTCTTTGCTCAAATCATGGATCTTCTTTCTGATTATGAACTCGAGAAATGTATTGACAAATATAACGGAGACTACAAAAATAAGAAGTTCACTTGTCGTGACCAGTTCATGGTTCTAAGTTATGCTCAGTTCACAAGGTACTCTAGTCTTCGAGTAGTAGAAGCTACTCTTACCGCATTTTTTTCCAAGCTTTATTATTCGGGGATTGAAGCTCATACCCAAATCTACTTTTGCAGAGATGACTGAAAATAAAAATTGGCTGATTTATAAAAATTTTGCACAGGTTTTCATCAAGCGAGCAAGTGATTTGTATAAGGATGATTATTTCAGAATTGGCCTCAAAGAAATGGTATATGCCTTTGATAGTAGTAGCACTATTAAACTTTGCTTGAGCCTTTGCTCGTGGGCTAAGTTTCATCATAACAAAGGAACTTTCAAGATGCACACTCTGATAAATCTTCGTGGTTCTATTCCTACTTTCATATGGCTTACAGAAGGCAAAGTCAATGATATAAATGGGCTCAATGTAATCCATGTAGAGCCAGAAGTTTATTATCTTTTGGATAAAGGTTATATGGATTTCTATCGGCCTTACAACTACTTTCAAAAGTGTAATGTATTCTATGTAACTAGAGCTAAGGATAACATGAAATATGAAGTTATCCAAGAATATGAAGTGGATCAACAAACTGGTGTTGTCTGTGACATGATAATAAGGCGCTCTGGCCCCACTGTTTCTAAAGACTATTCTGATAAAATGAGGCTCGTAATCTATGAAGATTACGCGGAAGAGAAGAGTACCGTATATAGATTTTTGATTAATGACTTCGAACTTACGACACTTACTGTAGCGGAACTTTATAGAGAGCGTTGGCAGATTGAACTTTTTTTCAAATGGATAAAACAGCACTTGCACATCCAGTCGTTCTTCGGAACAACTGAGAATGCTGTATACACACAGATATATATGGATTGCGGTCAGTGATTATTTGCTGCTTATCATTGCTAAAAAACTGTATCATATGGAACAAGATTTTTATATAATCTCTTAAGTGATAGGGCTAATTCTTTTTGAAAGAATACCCTTATCGGATATGTTTAATCAATTTGATAATTCTAATTTTTTAAAGCCAGATTCTAAGGAACAACTTAGCTTGTTCTAAACTATTCTGGACAGTAGTGATTTGAACTGTATAATTATGAATAAATTCGATATTATCATACCTACGGGAATAAAGGATGTATCATTTGTACCTCGTGTTGTGGATTTTGTATATAGGTGTTTTGAAGAAATGGAACATATTTATATTCTGACTTCAAAGAAAAACTTTGTAAGAATCAAACGGAAGATTCCGATATATGTGCCATGTACATTGATTGATGAAAATAAGTTATTACCAGGGTTATCATATTCGGTTGTTGCTGATATACTGATGAAATACTGTCCAAATAAGAGATTAAATATAGGGTGGTATTTTCAGCAGTTTTTAAAATTGGGATTTGCCCAAAGTAAATACTGTAAAGACTACTATGTATCTTGGGATGCAGATACTTTGCCACTGGCTCCTATAACTTTTTTCGAGGAAGGGTATTTGTTGTTTAATCCAAAGAGTGAATATAATTCAAATTATTTTAGGACGATTGAACGATTATTTGGTTATGGAAAGCAAACTGAATATTCATTTATTGCGGAAAATATGATATTCTCTAAGAATATCGTTGATGAAATGTTAGCTAAAATAGAAAAAAGCGATGTGGATGGCACTACGTGGATGGAGAAAATACTCGTTGCAAGTGATTTGAATAATTCTATGCCTGCTTTCTCTGAGTTTGAAACTTATGGGACTTATTGTTCTGTGAATTATCCTGGCCTATATAAACCACGTTATCTGAACACATTTCGTGAGGCGGGATATATATGTGGCAGAAATATCAGTGAGGATAGGCTCCGTATTATGTCATTTGATTTGGATACTGTTTCTTTTGAGATGAGGCATGCACCAATGTTTCCTTATAACTTGCCTAATCTTATCTTCAATAGTAAAGAGCGTTTAAAAATGATGAAATCTATGACATTCCGTCAAATAATAAAGAAAGTATGGAATAAATTGCTTTGTCGTCAAGATACAGAGAAACAGGCAGCAATAGAACAATTTTATAGACTTCCTCAGCGTAACACCACTAAGCAGTCATAAACTTTTATGTGATAATGATGTCTGTCTGGTTTTATGTTATTGTGGCGGCCAACTCAACTATTAGCCGTAATATAGATGAAGAGTTTGTGGTAGTGGGGAGTAATGGAGTATTGAAAGAGAATGTAGGTTGGGAATGTTAAGAAGTGCGGAATATATGTCTGCATATATAATGTAATGGTATTTTAAATACAACTTCAAAAATATGGACGCCAATCATTTTAATAATTACCGTATGTTATAATGTCGCTCCGACACTATTGAAAACACTGTTTTTTTATATTATAAAAATATCATGGAGGTGAATCGTGTAACTATTATTACAATATCCTATAATGCTGTATTAGGAATTGAACGAACAATTAACTCTGTTATTACTCAAACGTATTCTAATTTGCAATATATTATTATTGATGGTGGGAGTACTGACGGAACAGTTGATATTATAAAAAAGTATGCAGATAAAATTGATTATTGGGTTAGTGAACCTGATAGTGGGATATATTATGCGATGAATAAAGGAATTGCTATTGCAGATGGTGATTGGATTAATTTTATGAATGCAGGTGATTACTTTGTTGATCGTAATGTAATTGAGCAGATCTTTCAACATAATATAGAATGTACAGATAATGTTATATATGGGAATACAATCGGAAAATATAAACACGGCTTTATAAGTGAAAAACCTGAGCCACTTGTAGTGATGAATAAGCGACTTCCATTTTGTCATCAATCAGTTTTTGTTAAAGAGCAATTGATTAAATCTATGCCTTTTGATACTGAATATAGAATAGGGGCAGATTATGATATGTTTTATAAATATTTTAAGCTAGGAGTTAGGTTTAAATATGTAGATATATATATATCTGTTTTTGAACATGAAATTGGAATTTCTTCAATTAATAATTTTAAAATATGGTATAAAGAGAATGCAAGAAGCAGAGGTGAAGAGAATAGCTTGATATTTAAGTTGAAATACTTTACACACTTAGTTCTACAGAAAGTTAAATATATTTTCAATAATAAATAATGTTACAGGCTATTCCGTATATATTATTCATTCTTTATTATTATATCCTGGCAATTCTAGAATTATCTAACATTAAGCCAAAGAAAAATTGTATTGTTTGTGCTTCTTTGTTTATGATGGTTTTCTTTCTAGGTTTTAGAGGATTTATTGGTGCCGATTGGATAAATTATTATCCAAATTTCCGAGATGTTCCGACGATTTATGAATACAATTGGCTTCAATATGCCTTTTCTTCTTACTATGAACCCTTTTTTCAAGTATTTACTTCAATTATAAAGTCGGTATATAATAATTATTTTTTTTATTTATTTATAAATGTACTTATTGACGCAATAATTCTGCATTATTTTTTCTCTAGATATTCTCCAACTTATGCTTTTAGTTTTCTTATTTTTTTTGTAATGGGGGGACTTGCAATAGAGGTTGATTTGTTACGAAATGTAAAAAGTATTATGCTGTTTCTACTTTCCGTAAAATATATTGAACAAAAAAAGTTTTTGAAGTATTTACTTTTGAATCTATGTGGTGCTATGTTTCATTTGACATCCTTATTATATATACCTTTCTATTTTATAGCAAAAAGGTATTTGTCTCGAAGAGTATTTATTATTCTTTTCTCAATAGGAGTTTTTATCTTAGTTTTTAAGATTAACTTTTTCTCTCATATAGTAGGTGGAATAGGAACTATCTTAGGAGAACGCTTTTCTATTATGATTGAAGCTTATTTTTTTGATGGAGATTATCCTCCACAAGGACTGACTATTGGGCTTTTCGATCGAATTTTAACGACAGTATTGGTTGTTGTATATTACAATAAGATTATTGATACGAGAAAAGTGAATATTATATTTATTAATGCATATATTATTTATATGTTGGTTTTCTTCTATACAAGTGAATCGAATGTTGTTGCAGCTAGACTTGGAAATCTTTTTTATTTCTCTTATTGGATATTGGTTCCTTTGATATATAAAAGTATGAAATGTAAAATGAACCGTGCTTTTTTCTTAGCGTATCTTTTGATTATATCTTGTTATAAAATCGGCACTCAAAGAAGTGGTAGTATTGTTGATGAGTATGAAAATGTGATTTTTGGATATGAAACGTATGAAGAAAGATATCCCAAATTTGGTGTTCCTGTGAAATGAAAAAGTTGATGATTTTAGCAAAGTCTTTAGTTAATTCGGCTGGTATGGAGAAAATGACAGTTGAGTTTGCAAATGCTATGATATGTAATGGATATGCAGTGGAGATCTTGTTACAGGATAGCAATATTGAGAGCTTTTATAAGTTAGATTCTAGTATAAATATTAGTAGCTTACATTCTTATTCTTTATATAGCATATATTCGATAAAGAAAATAAGAAAAATAGTTTTAGAAAGTAAAGTTGATTATTTAATAAATATAGGAGTTGCTTTAAGTAGACTTTCATTGGTTGCTTTATGGAATACAAAAGTTAAAGTCATTACGTGGGAGCATTTTAATTTGTATGCGGGGAGCTGGTTGGGATTTCTTTGGCGATTGATTTCTGTGAGATTTTCGTATAAAACGGTTGTATTGACAAATGAGGATTATAGAGCATATCGTAAATTTGTATCATCAGCTTCTATAGTAACTATTTATAATTTTACGACTATTGATGTAAAACAAGTCTCAAATCTTAATTCAGAAGTAGTATTGGCTGTAGGACGATTGGAAAAACAAAAGGGGTTTGATCGTTTAATATATGTTTGGAAAAAAGTTTGTGATTTACATCCTTCTTGGACTTTGAATATTGTGGGAAATGGCAGCCTAAAAGTAAGATTAGAAAAAATGGTTAAAGATTTAAATCTCCAATCATCTGTGAATATACTTCCAGCAACTACTAATATTGAAGATTATTACACAAAAGCTTCATTATATGTGATGTCTTCTCGTTATGAAGGATTTGGTTTAGTTTTAATAGAAGCCAAAATGTTCGGATTACCTTGTGTAAGTTTTGACTGTAAATATGGTCCAAGTGAAATCATAAGATCTGGTATTGACGGTTTTATAGTAAAAGATGGAGATATTAATGGATTAGCTGATTGTCTTAATAAATTAATGGAGAATAGAACTCTTTTAAAATCCTATGGAGCAAATGCATTACAAGATGCTCATAATCGATTCTCTATCGATTCTGTCATGAAAAAATGGGTTTTAATTTTAGAGTAAAGTTAATATTCTAATAAGATACGAGGGTATAATATCGATTATAGATTTGATTTGTCTATGTTCTAAAAATATGGTTATGAGAATTCTGCATATTACTAATGGTTTATCTGAAGGAGGCGTTGAATCTCTATTATGTGATATTCTGCCTGCATTAATTTCTAATGAATGTATTGTTGATATTTTAGTACTTGATAAAAAGCGTCTAGGATTGAAAAATGAATTAGAGAGAAATGGCATTACTGTTTATTATAGTAGATGGAGTTCAATATATAATCCTTTGAATATTTTTGTAATAAGGAAATATCTTCTAAAGTATAATTTAGTACACGTTCATTTATTTCCTGCTCAGTATTATGCGGTACTTGCAAAATGTTTGGTATGGGGTAAAAGAGTAATACTAATGACTACTGAACATAATACATATAATCATAGACGTAAATATTTGATATTTAAACTTATTGATAGATTTGTATATAGTAACTTTAAAGAAGTTATATCTATAACGAAAGGGACAGCAGATAATTTAAAGAAATGGGCTGGAATTGAAAGTAAGGTTATATATAATGGCATATGTTTGGATAAAATAATTCATTTTGCAGCAAAAGGTATTTCTCGACAGACCCTTAATATACCTGAAGATGCTTTTTTATGTGTGATGGTTGCTCGGTTTAATGAACAAAAGGACCAAGATACGGTAATAAGGGCTATGAAAAAATTACCTTTAAATTTTTATTTGTTATTGGTTGGTAGTGGAGAACGTCAAATAGTGTGTGAAAAATTAGTGGAGGAAATAGAAGTATCAGAGCGAGTTTGTTTTGTTGGTTATTCTCAATATCCATCAATTTATATTTCTATTTCTGATGTTGGAATACTTTCTTCTCACTGGGAAGGATTTGGAATATCTGCACTAGAGTATATGGCTTTGGGAAAGCCTACAGTTGTTACTAATGTTGACGGCTTAAAAGAAGTTGTTGGAAATGCAGCATTATTGTTTACTCCTCACAATGAGAATGAACTAGCTGATAAAATTTATGCATTGTATTGTGATAGAATATTATATAATAGAATGAAGGTTATTTCCAAATTACATGTTTTAAATTTTGATGTAAAAGAAACTGCTCGCCAATATTTGGTGGAATATCAAAAGTTTTTTTAATTATCTTTATATTCGGTGCTATAAAGTTAAGGTGAACGATAATCCATTAATTAATGTTTGTATTTCAGTTATAACTCCATGTTATAATTCGGGAGCTTATATTGCTGATGCTATTGAGTCGGTTATAGCTCAGTCGTTTGTAAATTGGGAAATGATTATTGTTGATGATTGTTCTTCCGATAATTCAGCATTTATAATAAATCAATATTCTAGCAAAGATGCAAGAATAAAATATTTTAAAACAGATTTTCCTTCAGGCTCTCCTACACTTCCGAGAAATATTGGCATAAAGTATGCAAAGGGGAAATATATTGCTTTTTTAGATAGTGATGATATCTGGTTGCCTGAAAAATTGAAGGAGCAAATAAAATTTATAAATAAACCCGATATTGCAATAGTTTTTTCAAATTATGAGAAAATCAATGAGGCTGGGAAGCGTGCTGCGCGTGAAATAATAGCTCCGCCACTAGTTGATTATTATCAGCTTTTAAAAGGAAACTGTATCGGATGCTTGACCGTACTGTATGATACGGACAAAGTTGGAAAGATGTATTTTAAAAATGTCAGACATGAAGATTGTGTTTTGTGGCTTTCTATTCTAAAAAAAGGGTATAAAGCGCAAAATACGAATACTGTGACTGCTCTTTATCGTGTTGGAAGCCATTCAATTTCGTCAAATAAAGTAAAATTATTGTTATGGCAGTGGAATATATTACGAAAGGAAGAAGAACTCTCTTTTTATAAGGCTTTTTATTATTACATTCATTATGCTATTAGAGCATTTCTTAAATCTTTAAAATGAATGTATAATGTATTTCGCTTGGTAGTTTAGTCCGCTATTTTATCAATTCTGTGAGGTATTTGTGTGTATATTAATTTATAATTTATGGGGTATAACAATGATTTCATTCCGGACGGAATGAATGCTTTTGAGCGCAATGTAAAGCGAATAGGGGATTGTATCGTTGCAGCAGTTTTAATGATCGTTTTTTCTCCGTTATTTTTGATTTGCTATATAGCTGTGAAACGGGAAGATGGTGGGGCAGCTATATTTAAGCAAGAGCGTATCGGGCGTTTCGGACGGCCGTTTTATATTTATAAGTTTCGCAGTATGCGATTGGATGCAGAGTCTATGGGCCCTCAACTTTATGCGGGGGGAAGAGATGTTCGATTGACTAAGATAGGAAGATTTCTACGCGAACACCATTTGGACGAGTTGCCACAGTTGTGGAATGTCTTCTGTGGAGATATGGCTTTTATTGGTCCCCGTCCGGAACGTAAATTCTATATTGATCAGATTATTAAGCATGATCCCCGTTATCAGTTCTTGTATCAGATTCGTCCGGGAGTGACTTCGTATGCAACTTTGTATAATGGTTATACGGATACGATGGACAAGATGTTACGCCGTTTGCGGTATGACTTGTTTTATCTGCAACATCGCTCGTGGTGGTTTGACTTTAAAATATTAGTGAAGACTTTTATAAACATTTGCTTTGGAAAGAAGTTTTAAGAGTGGTATAAAATAAAATGTTGAGATGTAATCAGCACTAATAGAGTGTTTGTATGTGAGATGAAGAGAATGTAGGTCCCAAGTTTCATGCTGAACGCATGATTCTCCTACATTTGTGAATTAGAAAGAGTACGACGGTACCTTTCTAATTTACGCCTTGGCACCGGAGGTGTATCTGGTGTTAATTTCCCACGATATCAACGGTCTGTGAAGATAGTTGATATTTTCTTTTTATTCTCATTATATCGGATAATAGTATCTTCTTTCTTTGTTTATATGTTTAATTTTTTATAACTTTATAGCATATAAAACAGTAATAAAGAAACGATGGAACATTCAGAATTTGTAGTGAAATGTTATAATAAACAAGAGTTGGCCCAGATGTATTTTCCTGATTTGACTATCCGTGCTTCGGTCAATAAACTTAGGCGTTGGATGCGGAAATGCAAGCCATTGATGGATGAGATACTGGCTACGGACTTTCATCCGAAAACGAAAGCTTTTTCTGTGAGAGAAGTACGGCTTATTACCTATTACTTGGGAAAGCCGGGAGATTTATAAATGATATAAACATAAAAAGAACTACGGGAGACTGCACGTTCGACAGCTCCCGTAGTTCTTTTTATATATCCATATACTCCTTACGACAGTCAAAACATGGACAAGCTTTATGAATCGAAGCACTGAGTTGATAATGCCCCAGGATTTGCGCTTCCGGATACTGATGTCTGAGTATCGTTAACAGGTCGAGCAATGCAAAGCGCTGCGCTTGGGTTCTTGTATCTGCCGGACACCCATTTTCGTCCAGTCCGCCTTCATAGCAAATGCCTATGCTGTGCCGGTTGAAGCCTCTCACGTGTGCACCCGGCTCTGATATCGGACGGCAGTGATGAAGCTCTCCGTCCCGGGTGATATAAAAGTGATAGCCGATATCCTTAAATCCGCGTTGCAGGTGACATTGCCGAAGTTGTTCTACGGTGAAAGGAACATTGCAGCGCGTTGCGCTGCAATGAATCACCAATAACTTAATCTCACGGGGGAGATAATTATCTTCTGGTTTTTCCATATAGATGATCAGAAGATTACTGTCCCATACAGGACGTTACACCCAAGGCCGAAATGACCGACGTTGCAATAGTTACAATAAACTGGAGAATGTTTTTCCAAAGTTGCTTTTTCATACGAATTTAAATTAAAGAATAAATACTTATACATTTTGAACTCAATAACCCAACAACAATCGGTTGATTATACTGACGGATCCGGAGTTACCCCACTGCCGGAACCTCCTTGATTGTCGTCACCGTCATCAGGAAGCGGATCTTTGTCCGAATCTGCCGAAGAATCGCTCTTATACAATGTATAATCCAGCGTCTTACACAATTTGCGGAGATCACTTCCGGGATAAAAGAGTACTTTGCCCTTATCGATGCACGATGTCTTGAATTCCTTTACCGTATCGGTAGGAGTGCCCGTTTTGATGCTCATGCGGAAATTGCCCAGGTCACCCATTTGGGCGATATTTCCTTCATCCAGTACGTTGACTATTTCGAGCAGGAACTCACCGATACAACCTTCCAGTTCTCCTTTTGAATAAGAAGAACGTTCGGAGATTCGTTTGCAGACTTCCTTGACAGTCACTTTACGACCGCTACGCGCCACTGCATAGTACTTCGGAGTTTCATCAGGTTTCAACAGGTTCTTGCGAGCCATGAGAGTGTAATTCTGTGCCATAACTTTTTAAATTTTAATTGTTAATTTCTGATAACTTTGTAATCGATTACATGACAAAAGTAATACATCGGGGAATCGGCATGACGCATAGTGACGTATACAGGCGCATAGATAAATAGAAAAAACATTGGGAGATTTGTATCGAAACTTCCCAATGTTTGATTTCAATTATTGAGATGTTTTTTTCAAATCCTCCAATGTTTTTCCGATTTTCCAAAAGGACAAAAGGACAAAAAAGACAGTTGTGACTATTGCTTGTTCAACTTGATATAGGAACCATGAGATATCTTACTGATCTTTATTCCGTTAAGCGATTTTAGAAGACGTGTTACCTTACGGAGATTGAAATCGTGTTTTGCGCCGAGCCGGATCGCTTCGTCTGTAGTGAAGCTATTTGGCAACTCATTGACGAAATTGCGAATAACGTTCGGATTTTTCAGTGGACGGACCGAAGGGACCGGCATGGATGAGTGTAACAGACGGCTATGCTCGTAACAACACAGGACAATTTGAAGAGAACGCTCGAAATCAGCATCTATACAATAAATTTCGGGAGAAAGATCATTAGCTTCAAATTGCCGGATACGGGTTTGAATCATGCTGATACGCATCACCAGAAAGGCATAGCGTTTCACTACGGCTTGGAGATCATCATTGCCTTCCATGGCTACCTCGGACAGCATGTGTGAGAAAATCTCATTCAGACGGTTCCATTGTGGACGGGTGAAATGAAATAGAACAGGATGGGCCAGGCAGAAATTATATAGTTCGTAGACACGATGAGCAATCGGCTTGAAAGAGTCTTCTAATGAAATGCAATCATCGCCCATTTCTTTCCAGTGAGGAATTTCACGGAAAGTGTAAGTCAGAATACGGCTGGGGAGTCCGTTCCCGCAACTGCTTAGCAAACTGTCTATCTGTCCGGGAGTACCCGTCAGAAGTAAGGCTAATTTAGGATGACGGATATAAACCGGACTGATACCGTTGGCTTTATAGGAAGAATCAATGTTTTCGTGCTCAAAAGCTTTGCGGAGCATATCGTCGAAGTTCCCACAATCCAGATGATTGGCTGTGGAGAGTGTTTGCGCTTCCGTATCGAAAATGATGCTTCCCTGCGAACCGTTGTCCTGCATCTGAATTTGCATGCGGGTATAACTGGTAGTGGCGGGGATGAATAACATCTTGAAAGGAGGTCTTTGAGGTTCTTCGGAATATGTATCTCCTTTTTTCCTTTTTTGCTGACATTCTGCTTGCCAAGTGTTGTGCGCTGTATGGTAGTTTTTTTGCATGGATTCACTGGTAGACAGTATTTCGGCCTGTATTTCTTCCAATAGATAGCGTCCGGTTTGAGCAATGCTTTTGCCACTACCGGCAGAAGAAAAGATAACACAGAACAAATGAGTGGAATACTTTTTGTGATTATAAATTCCAAAAGTTTGTGGAAGTGCCGCACTTAGCGCTGTGAGATCGGAAAGGAGGGAGATGTCTTGCTCGCGGTCACTCGCGTCTTCGATGATGCAATCATTCAGTAGGTCGGGAAGATTATTGTACAAATCACGAGGAAATAAAGGCGTCTCTTTTCTGAATTCTTCTCCCAGCCAATAGGCTTCTTCGGTGCTGTCGGAGTTTTCTAAAGTACCATAGGGGACTTTTGTCCTTATGTCTTTTTGACAGGGGGAATAAGCCGGTGGAACTGTTGCGGATGTCTGATTGTTAACTTGCTTGTAACCAGATGATAATACGCTTGTCAGTTCTTCGGCACGAAAATCTGTGTGCTCGAAAAAGACTGTTAGCCCGCGTAATATGCTTTCTTGCGGATAGTGGCGACGGCAGGCTTCACAGGCTAGTTTGAACACGTTGGAATGGCGTTGCCCGGTTGTTAAGGGATGAAGGAAAATATAGGACGAAATGAACTTGTTGATTTCGTCTTCAGAAGTATTTTCCGTAGGGTTGTTTTGGAGGGGGAAAGGAGGAAGTTTTTCATTTCCGGAAGAGGAGTTTTCTTCTTTTCTCATTAATGGTTCCAAAGTAAATGCCTGATAGAGACTAGCAATGTATCCATTGGGAGAATAACTGAAATAACACAGACGGCTTTCGTCCTTGCACGCCGGATCACTCTCCAGACCCAGCAACTGATTGTAGTAACGGCTCACCAATTGCTGACCTTCACGATGGCGGCCTTCGATATCTTCTACATAGGCGAAGATTTTCACACCGTCGGTCGGACTTTCTATGGCCGCTACCGTATGCGGGTCTGCCGCGCAACGTTGAATGACTTCCAGACGATTTTTTACGTGATCGTAATCGAGTCCGACAATATGACTGGGGAGGAGGAAGTGTTTGATAGCATGCGCTCCATTGAATGTACCTGCCGGAGTGAAGCAAGGGAGTTGATTTTTCAATTTCTGTGCGGCAGCATGATCTCCATCTGCATAATATCTACGGATGGTGTTGATAATCGTTGCATAAACAGGATGAATACACATAATAATGACTTCAAGGAAAGACATGACTTTGGGCTTTTTTGAATACACATTTTCATAAACCGAGACTTTGATTTCTTCTAGAACTTTCATATAAAATTGTTTTTTGTAAGATTGTGTTACCTGACTATCAGATAGCGGGAGCAAAGGTCGGGATATTAAAAATAGGGTTACTTTCCTATGTGGAAAGCACTTGATAAAGCAAATATAAACTGAAAAATTTAAAATTATTAATCATAGAATGACATGGCGAAAGAAAAACAAAAACCTTATGAGTTTTTAAGCAATTTGGTATTGGCTTTAATGGATACAGATAGCGCATTTATTAATGCATTTTTTATGGATGAATTTGCTATTTCCTCAAAAACGTTGGGTGGAATAAGACGGGGAGAGGATATGTGTATTTATCAGTATGTACGAGTGATCCGGTGTATGACGAAGTATCTTCATTTAATGATTCAGCTGGATATGTTGCTGAAAGAATTAAGAATTGTACTATCTTCCAATTGTGACTTGGTGGTTGCTACAGTTCCTCACTGTTCTCACGGAACTTGTCAGCCGAAAGAATGGGTGATAGTAATGGAATGGGATGGGGTGAGATTGTGATTTCTACAGAAAATGGGGCACTTTTTCGTTTTTTTTGCCTAAATGCTTTCTCTATTTAATTTTTTTTATATCTTTGCTTCCATATTGAGAAACACGAATAATAATTCACTTATTTTATTCATATAAAACTTAATAAATTATGTTCAAAGCTCCTTTTTCTTTTGACGGTCGTATTCGTAGAATCGAATATTTCCTGTCAGGCATTGTTGGTGGTATAGTGTTTAGTATTGCATGGGCATTGGGTATCGGTACCTTTATTTTAGGTGCGGGTATGGGATCTGCAGGTGGTTCGGTATTCGGTTTGTTGATCGGTCTTGCTGCATTGGTTGCTTCCATGTGGTTCTCTTTGGCACAGGGGGTAAAACGTTTGCACGACCTGGACAAATCAGGTTGGTTGATTCTGCTGATGTTTGTTCCTATTGTTAACGCACTATTCGGACTTTATATGTTGTTTGCAGACGGTACGGTAGGTCCTAACCAATATGGTGAAGATCCGAAAAACCGTATGCCGTATCAAGCACAGCCTTCTTCGGTAAATGTAACGGTGAATGTTGCAAGAGAAGAAGTAAAAGTTGAAAAACCGGTTGAAGCAGCTCCTGCTGTTGAAGAAGAAAAAGCTGAATAATCTTTTTTAAGAAGAAATAGACGGCCTCTTGCAAAATTCGTTTTGTGAGAGGCTTTTTTTTGCTATCTTTGAAAATCAATAAAACAGAAAAAGAAATAAATATGAAAAAAGTAATTTGTAGTGAGAAGGCTCCGGGAGCTATCGGACCTTACAGTCAGGCGATAGAAGCAAATGGAATGATCTTTGTGTCCGGACAGTTGCCTATTGACGCTGCTACCGGAAAAATGGCGGAAGGTATTGAAGAACAGGCACGTCAGTCGTTAGAGAATATAAAACATATTCTTGAAGAAGCAGGTTTGACAATGGGAAACATTGTCAAAACGACTGTATTCCTTCAAGATATGTCTTTCTTTGCCGGGATGAACGGCGTGTATGCTACATATTTCGACGGAGCTTTTCCGGCACGTTCGGCGGTTGCCGTAAAAGCTCTGCCAAAGGATGCGTTAGTGGAGATCGAGTGTATCGCGGTTCGTTAACAAATCGGCGACAATGAAACTGCTGCCTCCCACGAAGATAAGGTCTTTAGGGAGGCAGTTCTTTTTAGCTGCCTGTACGGCATCTACCACAGTAGGGTAGGCCGTTCCTGTCAATCCCGCTTCTTCTGCCTGTTTCAAGAGCTCGTTTTCCGGAAGCGCCCGTTTCACACTTGCTTTGGTAAAATAATAGATAGCATTTTTCGGTAGCAATTTCAGAACGCTGCTTATGTCTTTGTCGTTGACCATGCCGAATACGAAATGGAGTTGCTGCTTGAGAGTCTGTTGGTAAAAATCGAGCTGTTCGCAGATGTATTTTATTCCGTCAACATTGTGTCCGGTATCACAAATAATATCCGGATAACTGTACACCTTTTGCCAACGTCCCATTAGTCCGGTGAGTTGGCATACATCGGAGAAACCGTTGAGATAGTCTTTGGGAAGAATGCGATAGCCTATTCTTTCTAATTCTTCGAGGGCTGTTAGTATTGTGAGGCAATTTTCAAACTGGTAAATACCACTTAACTCCATAAAAAGTCCGCAAGGAAACATGCCATTTGTAATTCGGATGGCATCTTTTCTTTTATCAAGTATTTTGTCCAGCGCGTGCATGCTGTCTGCCGGATTTAAAAACAGACATAGCTCCCGGAAATTTTGTTCGAAATTTTCGTCTTTATCTTCTACCGATTCATACAAAGTTTGTTGGATATTAGTCAGCCGTTCTCTTAATTCTTGTGATTGTGAATAGGAAAGCCAGTCCATGCAGTTGTATGGGGCAATGGATTGTGCATATATGACAGGAGCATTTACTTTTTTTCCCTTTATTGTGAACACGCGCTTCACGTGACCTTTTGCCCGCCCGATAACTACCGGAACTCCTTCTTTGATAATCCCTGCTTTCTCTTTGGCTATTTTGGGTAATGTATCGCCCAGATATTGCATATGATCGAAGCCGATGTTGGTAATGATGCATAAGTCGGGCTGGATGATATTGGTACAGTCCAGCCGTCCGCCCATGCCAACTTCGATCACTGCCACGTCTACTTTCTGATCGGCAAAATAACGGAATGCCATTGCGGTGGTCAACTCGAAAAATGAAGGATGTAGTGGCTCGAAGAAGGAACGGTGATCTGCGACAAAGTTTACTACATATTCTTCGGGTATCATTTCTCCGTTGATGCGGATACGTTCTCGGAAGTCCACCAGATGAGGGGAAGTAAATAATCCGACCCGATATCCGGCCGACTGCAATACTGCCGCAATAGTGTGGGAGCAGGAACCTTTTCCGTTCGTTCCGGCGATATGTATCGTCTTGAATTGTTGATGAGGATATCCGAAATGTTCATCTAATTTGTGTGTTGTCTCTAATCCCGGCTTATATGCTTTTCCACCTATCTGCTGAAACATAGGCATACTCTCATATAAGTACTTTAAAGTGTTCTGATAATCCATGTTTTATAATATTTAACTTCGGGCAATCTTTATTGCCCGCTAATTTGTTTATCTTTAGAACCACCAATTCAACTTTATATGCGGGATTGGTGAATGAGAGTGCAAATATCAACATTTAAATTTAAAGAAACCATGGGAACTAAGAAAAATTTTGTGTTGGACACAAATGTTATTCTTCACGACTACAATTGCTTGAAGAACTTTCAGGAAAATGATATCTATCTCCCTCTTGTCGTACTCGAAGAACTGGATAAGTTTAAGAAGGGAAACGAGCAGATTAATTTCAATGCTCGTGAGTTTGTACGTGAACTGGATGTGTTGACAAGCGATGAACTTTTCTCCGAAGGGGTGAAACTGGGAGAAGGATTGGGACGTTTGTTTGTAGTGACCAGCAATGTGCCGGCTACTAAAGTATGGGAGTCTTTCCCTATCAGGAAACCGGATCATCTGATTCTCGCGGCAACTGAATATCTGACGGCGAAATATCCGAAAATGAAGTCTATTCTGGTGACCAAAGATGTGAATTTGCGTATGAAGGCCCGTTCTATCGGACTTCTTTGTGAGGATTATATCACAGATAAGGTCGTGAATGTGGATGTCTTTGAAAAATCCAATGAAATATTTGAAAATGTAGATCCGGCATTGATCGACCGTATCTATTCTTCTAAAGAGGGACTCGACTTGAGCGAGTTTGACTTTAAGGATCTGATTCATCCGAATGAATGTTTTGTGCTGAAGAGTGATCGTAATAGTGTATTGGCACGTTATAATCCTTTTACTCATTCTATCTGCCGGGTGATGAAAGGCAAGAATTATGGAATCGAGCCCCGGAACGCCGAACAAAGTTTTGCTTTTGAAATTCTGAATGACCCGAATGTGAAACTGGTGGCATTGACGGGAAAGGCGGGAACGGGCAAGACTTTATTGGCATTGGCTGCTGCTTTGGGTAAATTGACCGATTACAAACAGATATTACTGGCACGTCCGGTAGTGGCACTTTCGAATAAGGATATCGGTTTCCTTCCGGGAGACGCACAGGAAAAAGTGGCTCCTTACATGCAACCGTTGTTCGACAACTTGAATGTAATCAAACGTCAGTTTGCGACGAACTCCACAGAGGTGAAACGCATTGAGGATATGCAAAAGAGCGAGCAACTGGTAATTGAGGCTCTGGCTTTTATCCGTGGACGCAGTTTAAGCGAGATGTATTGTATTATCGACGAAGCGCAGAACCTGACTCCGAATGAAATAAAAACGATTATCACTCGTGCGGGAGAAGGTACGAAAATGGTATTTACCGGAGATATCCAACAGATTGACCAGCCTTATCTAGATAGCCAGTCTAACGGGCTGGTATATATGATTGACCGCATGAAAGATCAGAATATCTTTGCGCACGTCAACCTGTTGAAGGGCGAACGTAGTGAGTTGAGTGAACTGGCGAGTAACTTGCTATAAACAGATAATCTTTATTAAACGATAAACTGTAAACGACGAACGGTGAACAAATTGAGCTGTCATGCTGCAATGAGTTCACCGTTCATTATTTATAATTCACTCTTTATCATTCTTTCTTTCCGAAATATTTTAGGAATTGGGTGCGTTCAAATGTATTAACGCCCTTTACATCTTTAATATTCAGTCTGCCTTTGAATTGAGCGATATTGTTGAATCCTTTTCTTTCCATCCAGGCGGAGAGGAAACGGTTGGCTTCTCCGATGAATGCGTTGGTGTTTTGATAGATTGCACTGCACACTTCCACAGCTGAAGCGCCGGCAAGAATCGCTTTTACTACTGATTCGGGATTGGCTACACCACCGGAAGCTGCATAATCAATTTTGTCTACTACCGCAGATGCAATGCCGATCCAACGAAGCGGGTTGGCGAGGTCGGAAGCGTTGCTGAATATTTCACCGGACATATGCTCCATATTTTCAATGTTGATGTCCGGTTGGTAGAAACGGTTGAAGAGGACAACTGCAGCCGCACCGTTGGCATATAACTGGTCAATCAGTGCCACTGGATTAGTCAGGTTATCACCCAGTTTCATGATAACCGGAATGTTGATTGTCTTTTTTATGTGGCGGAGAATATCGATATGACGTTGTTCGAACGAACCGTATGTATATTGAACATCGGACTGTAAAGCCAGAATATTGATTTCTAATGCATCGGCACCCGCTGCTTCAATTTGTTTGGCAAAGTCAATCCATTCGGAATCACTGTAACAGTTGATACTGGCAATGATAGGAATAGGACATTCCTTTTTGCTTTCTTTGATTAAAGTCAGATATTCGGACAATTTATGTTCACGGATGTATTCTGCCAGATAGTCACTTGCTTCCGGATAGAAAGCCGGATCTTTCAGTTGGTCCGCTTCCAGCATGATCTGTTCTTCGAACAGTGATTTCAGAACAATGGCACCGGCGCCGTTTTCTGCCAATTTCTTATTTTTGCCGACACTGTTAGTCAGTCCCGAGCTACTGATGATGATTGGGTTTCTAAGAGAAAGCCCTGCGAAAGTAGTTTTTAAATCGGTCATAATGAATCTTTTTTTAGTAGTTACTACTTCTAATTTAATAATTTCGTTCTCCGAAAATCTTGCTTCCTACCCGTACTAAGGTACTTCCTGCAGCAATAGCTTCGTGATAATCGTGTGACATACCCATGGATAATTCCCGGAAAGCGTCCGAATCGGCGAACCAGGTTGTTTTTATCTCTTTAAAGAGCCTGTCTAGTAAACAAAATTCCCGGTTGATTTGTTCAACATTATCGGTGTTGCTCGCCATTCCCATTAAACCGCAGATACGGACATGGGTCAGTTCTTTCCATTCTCCGGTGTTCAGCATATCTTTGCATTCGTCGGGGCTGAAACCAAATTTAGTTTCTTCCTGTGCCACATGGATTTGCAACAGGCAGTTGATGATGCGTCCTGCTTTGACAGCTTGCTTGTTGACCTCTGCCAGTAACTTATAAGTGTCAATTCCATGAATCATCGCTACGTATGGTATCATGTATTTAATTTTATTACTTTGCAGGTGTCCGATAAAATGCCATTCGATATCTTTGGGCAAACTTTCGTATTTAGCTGTCATTTCCTGCACTTTGCTTTCTCCAA
>OGKO01000682.1_pt1 | contig 24072 bp, 23 predicted proteins | sample 1572451 | NCBI WGS metagenome assembly OGKO01 (sample SAMEA2582089, study PRJEB24529) | metagenome | biome: Human gut stool | place: China | collected 2011 | reverse complement strand
TAGAGCAACGCCCTTCTAAGGCGTGGGTCAAGCGTTCGAATCGCTTCGGAATCACTTAAAGGATTGATTATAATTCATTGATAATCAGTCCTTTTTCTTTTCTATGAAAAGCCGAAAGGCTATAAAAAAAAGATACCATTTCTCACCGGAAAGTCACCAACAGTGGAAAAACAGTGTCTTTAAAAACTTATAGCTTATGGCAACACTATCATTAACCATTCTATCCGCTAAGCCCACCAAGGCTGGCAAATTTCCTATTCTTATCCGCGTATCAGTCAAGAATGATAAGGAGTACATTAAAACGGAATATCAATTGGACGATGCTTGCCAATGGTATAACGGAAAAGTAGTAGCCCGCAATGATGCTACAATGATGAACAAACAACTTATATATGAGTTGAAAAAATACAAAGAACGTTTGCAGTATATTGACAACTACGATTGTTATACCGCCAAACAACTAAAAATTATACTAACACAGCAAGATAAAATCGCTCCAGACATACGTACATTCAATGATTTCATGCGACAGAGGATCAAGGAAAAAAAAGAAGAAGGAAAGACTAGTCATGCTAAAATGCTAGAAGACACATTAAAGATCTTTGAGAGCGCAGAAGGTGAGGTACCGATAATTATTATGAATCACATTACCGTTGAACATTTTGATAGATGGATGAAACTCCATGGCCATACTGACGGGGGCCGACAGATTCGGTTAAGTCACATAAAAGCACGGATTAATGAAGCTATTAAGTTAGGGATAATACGATGTGACAAACACCCATTTGCCTACACAAAGATTCCCATCCCAGAGCCAAGGAGTCTTGATATATCTGTAGACGCGATAAGAAAGATTATTAGTGCGGATGTTTCAAAGAGCAAACAGCTGTCTTTAGCTAAGGATATGTTTCTGCTATCATTCTACTTAGGAGGTATCAATTATGCGGATCTTATTCAAGTAGATTTATCAGAAGATGTAATTAGCTATATACGATTAAAAAGTGGTGAGCATAAAACGAAAAACCGAACTACGAGTATAGCTGTCTGCCCGGAAGCCAAAAGCATAATAAATAAATATATTGGGAAAAATGGAAAGCTGAAGTTTGACTACAAATACACAGCAGGTAATTTACAACGCTATATCAATAAATGCTTAAAGCTCCTAGCAACAGAGCTAAATATAAAGGAGGGATTAACCTTTTATTCAGCCCGTAAAACTTTTGCCCAGTTCGCTTCCGAGATTGGGATACCCTATCCTATTATTGAATACTGTTTGGGGCACTCCATAAAGACCAGCATTACTATTAATTCTTATGTTCGGGTTAAACAGCATCAGGCAGACGCAGCAATTCAAAGAGTTATTGAATATATTAATAATCCAGAAGTATTCAAACCATATATAGAGATGCGAGCACAAATGCAAATGATGATGTAATATAAATAATGAGTTAAGAGGTAGCTTATTTGGCTACCTCTTTTTTAACTGGTACCAAAGGAGAACAATTTTCTCGGTTTACAACTATATCACGCATATTAGGCTTATTATTAAAATTGCGAGATATATTTTTTATCAAATCAATATAATTATCTGTCCCATCTTTGTACTGTCGATAAAAGACTTTAATTGATAGGCAATTGTCATGCTCAAATAAAGTATTTAATAATGTCCGATCAGAGTTTCCACATGAATGCCCCATTATAAAGACCTGATATGGCCCTAATGCTATAAACTCCAAAAGACTTCTATAATTTTTGGTTTTATGGTATCTTATAGATTTGATATTCTCTAAAAAATCATTATTCTGTAATCTTTCTATTCTTTCATAATCATTATCTAGCTCATCACCATATCCGAATATAATGGGATTATTTTCATTGTTAAGCTCTCCATGAATATTAATAATTTCATTAAAACAATTTTCTGCATATAATTTTTCAGCAGTTTGTGTATAATTAAAATTTAAAAGTAAGGTATACGGCGCTAGATGATTCTTTTTAAAATTGTCATATTTAAAATTCTTATTAATAAAGTACCTCCGTTGTTCATCTTTTGTCAAACATTCACTATATGCAGGATCTTCACTATAGTCAATGGTAAAATCATGATATATATCTGTATTAGAAAAAATAGAGTTAATGAATGCAGTTTGCTTACAAGTGGCAACTTCATCAAACTCTATGAAACTAGAAAAAACATTATGTATAGATTGATGTTGTTTCAATTCTGTGTTTTCAGTAATCCTAGTTAAATATTTTTCTAGCAATCCTTTTACATCATCAAACTCTTTATTAAGCGTATGGATACTTTCGTTTTGCTTTTGGTAATTTTCTTCTTGAAGTAGCTCTTTCAATGCCTTATAATATTCATTTTCTATATCTACCCAATTCACAAGAGAACATTGATGAGATATATGCTCAAAAAAATGATTTGTGAACGTTAAAGTAACTGTCACATTTGAACTAGGATCATTATTATGCTCATCAATTAGTGTATGCAATTTCCATAAAGGACTATCTTCTTTATAAGAAGAACAAACTTTATTAACTCCGGTTTTATCATATTCTTTTCCAATTTTTATAAACTGATCTTCATAGTCATTAAGAGGGTGTTTGCCCCCTCCATATTGTTGGTCTAACAACCGCCAGTATTTATCATAAATCCCTTCTTCAACAGTATCCCAATAATCATTTATAAAATCTTTATATCCAGTCTTTAAATTGTGAGCTAAATCAAAACCGTTACCAATAATTATAATTCTATTCATACTGGAGACTTATTTAAGTTAATAACAAAAATATCATAATTCAAGAACGAAGTTATGATCGCATTTATTTCCCATATTATATTTTTAAACATTCAATATTATTATTGTTTACAAAATCTTCAAACTCACCTTTCAATTCCCTACTCAATTTTAATTCGCTATTCCAAAGAGGTAATCTTTTATTTTGTATAACAGACTCCAATATTAAACAGTATTCTACTAGTAACGGATTGTCATTTTCTGTATTATACCAACATATTTCCAATTCGAAGATAGATAGCGCACGCATTTTTTCAGGCCACAGTTTCCATCTAGGAGTCTTTTGCTGCTTCCCAATTATTCGTCTTTTTAGTCCTCCTTTGCGATGCACTGTCTTTCCATTTTCTATATGCCCCGAACTTCCGATATAAACTGGAACCTTCGTCCCTTTAAAATAGCCATATACAATATACACTCCACAACAATCATCAGGAATTTGAGCCTTCTCACATTCTCTATTCAAATTGTCATCAATTGTGAATTTTAAACATCCCTGTTTATTATAGCGATTTAATAAATCAAACATGCCTTTCCAAATGTTTTTTTATTATTTTTGCCATCTCCTTTAACATATCATCCTTTACATCCGCACTTAGCTGACGAGTGTGGATTACAAGTTTTCTACCACTGGCATCATGATGAGTATAAAACCAATTCCCTTTATTAAACAAAAATCTACCGACATCATCACCGTCATAAGTGACACCAAAAATCTTATCTATCTCGCGAATATTGTCATTATTCTGAATATAATTAGAACATGCTAATATAATCACAGGAAAACTTTGAATAAAGGAGGATACCTGGAATAATTCTTTCCGTGAGGAAATTCCACTTTTATCGGCTTGAGCAGTTCGGAGACTAGGGGTATCATTTATCTCGGTAGTAAATATTTGAGTTGGGAAATCAACATACCGATTGTGAAACCCTTCGCTGCCATAGATATAATCTTTTAATCTCTGATACTTGCTCCAAGTATTTACACCCCACCCCTTTGCTACGTTAACATCTTGTTCTACTTTATGACATAACTCCATAATTGTATCATTATTAACATGATTATCCCACATAGATGCATTGCTGTTATAAGACTCATCAGGTTCTTCCATTGCAGACTCTTTACCCACTATTAGTATTTTAGAGTTAGGGTTTCCCCAACCAACATATTTACCATTTTGATAACAGTAATTTACAAATTCCTTAAATTCATCTAAGTATTCCATAGTATATCAATTTTATTTGGACAAATATATATGATTATTTTATATACGACAAATAATAATTAAAAAACCTCGACTACACTTAGTCGAGGCTCATTCTTAATGGAATAAATAGCGTATTGTCTCTCGCCCCTGAAATCTAGCAACTTTTCTATAGAGAGATGATACAACAGACATTCACGTCTGTACACAAATATACTATTATTTTTTTAATTTGAATACTATTCCGCCAATTATTTATGAAAATGAAGATTTACGATTCTAGTATTCTGCAGAGAGCATAAAAATAGGTGACTATTCAGCTACCGATTATTTATAGCAAATTTAGCAAGCGCTTCGTTTTTTCTTAACTTCCTGAACCGTATCTTACTCAATGATGCCGACGGACTTTAGTAAGCCTACAAATGGACTTTGCTTTCTATCAATATATGGCTTGACATTTTTTGTATTGATACATTCCATGTCACGGATTTGCCTAAATGCGGAAATAAATTGATTCTTACTGATAGACTCTCCTTCAGTGGCTCTAACACTTCCTTCCCTTCCACCTTTGTATTCTATAGAATCAATTATGACCTTGGCGTTATATTTAATACCAGTAGAGGACAAAAACTGCTTGTTCTTATTAATATAAGCTACTACTACATTCCAAACTTCATTGGCCGGCATTCTTTCATATTCATGTTTGACTTTCATTATGGATCTTTTTTTTGCAAAGATACGAGAAGTTTGATTATGAATAAGAAAAAAGCCCCGAATCTTTCGTACCGAGCCGATCACATGACTATCACATAAAATAATCTTTTATAGCATAAAGATAGCGATACTTTGGAGGTGGATAAAGAAAAACCCCGAATCAAAGAGACGGGGCAATATAAAAAGGATTTATCATTAATAGAACACAACTTATCTCTAAAATAATAAATCAATAATGATTGTTTGGTACAATTACTTTAGAATCTTTCATCATACTAATATATGCTTTCAAAAATGCTTCAGCAGTATCAAGATTAGACTCAACATTAGAAGGATTATATATTCCTATTCCATCTGCATCTTGCGGTTTTGTCAAATGACTTGTATACCAGTAATACAAACCACCTTCCTTTTCAATTCTTGCATACACAGTTACCATATTATCATATTTATCTTTCACCGCATAAGTGAATTTTTTTATTGTTTTAGCCATATGATGATTATATTTATAAGATATACAGATTATATACTCAATCTTAATTTCAAATTGGTTTTTGTAGGACAGCAAAATCTAGTAAGAACATCAATAGGCAAACTAAATGCAGTTGCCATTTCCTCATTTGAGTATTCCAATTCATTCTTATGAAGTTTATAAGCTTCATTGTACATATTCGGCATATCAATATATACATTCACAGGTTCGTTTTTTCTATATCCTCTTCTACTTAGTTCAATACTAAAATATTTATATTTTTCGTTAGTAATACATTTCAAATCTTTTGCCCTACGTACAATAGATGCCATGGAGGTTAACCAATATCTTTTTAATTCCACCAAATACTGCAGTTTTAGTCCACGTAAGGAATTTGATATAGCATCAGAAGGCATAAGGAATTCTGAAGCAAATCTATTTGCTTCATCTTCTTTATCCCTATATTCAGAGATTAGAAACTCATTTGAAGTATGCATGATCAAATGTCCCAGTTCATGTGCTAAAGTGAATCTTTTATGGTCATTACTAAAATTCTTATTAATAATAATCACATAATATCCACCATCTGTCAAAAAAGAAACCCCGTCAAATAGATCCACATCATAATCCAATTCTATGATTATAATCCCATTTCTTTCCAGCAAAGAGAATATATTCCGAACCGGTTCATCTTTCAAGCCTAAATACTTCCTGGTGTACTGAGCCACGGTTTCGGGTGTATATCCATCTTCAAGGTCAATCATTCGAAATGACATATCTGGAAATTCCACAGACTCCCCCATTTGGTCTACAATATAACCTAATAACTTGTTTGAAAGGTCTATTTGGGAACGTTCATTTTTAGTCATTCCTTTCTTCCTTCGGTAATGCGCATTTTCTGCAATATTTGAGATTTTCTTCTCATAAAAGTCAGTTGGAAATCCCAGAAAATCAATTATGCGATTAAGCACATCGGTAGATAAAGGACCAATACCCTTCTCATACTTAGATAAATTGGATTGTGACAATCCAACAATCTTAGAAGCAAGCTCGGTTTGTGAGTAACCTCGATATTCACGAGCAAATATTATCTGCTTATAGTTGATTTCCATTTTTGCTATCAGTATTGTTGTTTTCTAAAATAAATTCGGTGATGTATTATATTATTAATTATTTGTTCCTTCTTTCTTTTTGATATTTTGGCGTACAGAGAGAGACGCAGCGGCTGGCTGAACATCCATTGTTCTATTAACTGTAGAAATATCATTTTCAGAAATAGTCCATCTCACTTTGTTTTCATCGATATAAACCAATTTTGGATTTATAATCTCCCCAAAACGACTTTTATTATATCCAAAAAATAAAATAGGTTCTATCCCGTTATCATACATATCAAACAAATAACCTTGCTCTTGGTTCTGAATAGATGATGAAAAACGAGTTGGAACATTCATTGGCATATTTTTACTATTTAATTTCTTAAAAAGCATAATATATCCATTAACTCTAAGCATAAATCTTTTGTACTTTCCAAATGTCCAGTCATCTTTAAAAACAGACTGAACACTTTGAATTATTTTTGAGTTTAAGAGGGAGGCTTCAAATCCTCGACAACGAGCTGTAAACGGGGTTTGTATTACCTCTTTTTCATAATTACGTACAGCATTCCAAAAAGCATCAAATAGCTTTTCTAACGACTCACGAAGTTCGTATTCACATTCTTTAGCGTTTATTATACGCTTCCTTTTGGCTGTTTCAGCCACATTCTTTATTTTTGCCATAAATACAATTTTATATTTTTACATCACCGAATTTAAAGTTTATCTCTGCGCCAACAGAGATATTCTTTTGCTGCAAAGATATATATTATTTCCACAATATTGTATTTTCTCACATATAATTTCGCCAAAAAATTGTATTTTCAATAGAAGAAAGCCTTATTTCTTAAATTTACACACCAACCATCCCGCAAGAATCAAGCCAATGACATAGCAATAAACTTTATCTTTATGCAAATCCCACCAAGATAATTCGACTACCTTCTCTCTTTGATTTAGTAAAGCATTCACCTTGTTACTTATAGTATCAAGGCGATTCGAGAACTGCTGCAAAGTAATGGATAATGTTTCATCAACTTCTGTTCTTTCCTGATCCTGCTTGGATGCAGTAGTAGTACTTTCTTTAATCGGATATTGCTTTCCAGTTGAATCCGGAGACGACAAGTAAACTGTTTTATTCTCAATCTTCAAATCACTCAATTTGTCAGTAGTAATCTTGGTTTGCTTATTCACATCCAACCGTAGTGATTCTATCAAGTTTTGCAGATACAAGAAATCCCCTGAATAGTCAATCTGCTTCTCCGTCTCCATGTTCCGAGAAGTCTTACAAGAAGTAAACCATATTCCCGACATCAGGAATATGGTTATATAAATTAGCGCTTTCATGGCCGGATCACTGTATTACGAAGAAAATTAGAGAACTCGGAACGCACATCAAAACAGGGACACGCCTTGATGTATTCTGCCGGTTCTACTTCACCTGAATCGTCCAGATCGGGTGAAGTATCACGATGTCCGAGTACTTCAATTATAGGATATTCCTTACAGAGCTTCGCGACCAACTCGCGCAAAGTCGCTTTTTGGGCAATCGTTCTTGTGTCTGCAGGTTTTCCAGATGCGTCCAGGCCTCCGATATAACAGATGCCAACACTATGCTTATTATACGAAGACTCTGAAAATCCTTTGGTATTACAATGCGCCCCATCAATGCTCATTGGTCGTCCATTCTCTACCATTCCGTCCAAGTCAACGACGAAGTTATAACCGATCTGACTAAAGCCTCTTTGTTTGTGCATCCGGTCAATGTCTTTAGCACGTAAATCTTGCCCGGCACGTGTGGCCGAGCAATGAATAATAATCGAATCAATAGTTTTCATTTCTTTTCCTCCTTATCTTTAGTTATTGTAACTCTACGCGGTGGAATACGACGACTACAGTCATTATCAGGTCGATCACAACGATTATGTTCAGCATCCTTCAACTGTAGTTCCAACTCGTGACATTTATGTATCCAAATTAATTTATCATTCTGCTCATTACGTAATTCAACATAGATAGCATCTATTTTCGTGTCACGTTGAGCAATACGATCCTCTAGCCAATCCACTTGTTTACGTTCATTCTCATCTTCCATAGAGTCAGCAGAAGCATCCTCTTTCCTTGCATCAGTCTTCCGGTTAACATAGAAGTTAACCATCCATTTGATTGCTTCCAAGCCTCCTAAGGTACCTAATATTGTTATCCAGTCATTTAGTTCCATTGTTATTTCTTTAATTATGATTCAACCGAATACCCTTTAATTTTAAGTGTACCATCTGAAGTTACATATACTTCTCCTGTTTTTGCAGTACTATACCCCGGTAAAAAGCCCGGAGCAAATCTAGTTAGATGAAGGCTTTGAGAGCCTCCGACAATCGGGATATTTGTTTGAGCAAGGTCTACATTCAAACTAAACCCTTGATTGTTTTTTTTGTGATATATTCCATTTTCTGAAATTCCCCAAGTAACATCTGCAGAACTTCCTTTTTCAGAACAATACATCTTGGCATTTATAGATTTTCCTGTCATTGAAATATATGGATAGTACTCTGTGAATTCTGTCCCTTGTATCAAAAATTTAGGATAAGCAGAAGATGCATTTCCTTCAAACGATAATGAAAAGACCAACACGTCATTTATATTATACATTTCAAAAGAGCTATTTTCCGGATCGAGAACTATTCTTTTTCCACTTATTTGAGTTTCAACTTTCCCCCTGAATGCATACTTTTTCGTAAGCGGATCAAGTTCAAATACTATCTCATTATCCACAAGAGCAAATATACCAGTGCGTGTAGTACCATCTGCTGCCGTGAGACAATCCTTCCCTTGCGCTATTCCGGTCAGTTTTCCGTCAGCAGATTTTGTGCCCGAAAACATCTTGGGAGTAACAATATACTCTTCACCCAATTCCGTTGCATAACCGTTCCACTTTTCAATCCACGGCAAAAGATTTGCGTCCTGACCATCCTTACCCGGCTCCCCTTTTACTCGTATAGGATCACCCCATTCACCTGAATCCGCACTTTCCGACACTTTTTGAGAAATCCAAACAACGGATTCAGTTGAATCCGTATGCCAGCCGTTTGTCGTACCATCTCCGACTGGTATTTCCGGTTCTTCTTCGCTGTCATGATAGGTTATATACACCCTCATTCCATCCTTACCCGGTTCACCGTCGGCACCGGGTGTGCCATCAATTCCATTTGTTCCATCCGTCCCGTCATTACCATCTGCTACCATTAATTCCCATGCCAATCCATTATAAATATAAACCCGACCGTTATCCGTATCACGATACACCCAATTTTTTTGAGGATTAGCAGGCGGAATTGAAGAGTCTCCCTTCCAAACAATATCAAGACCATCAGCCCCATCTTTACCGTTGGCTCCATCCAGACCATTCTTGCCATCCGAACCGTCAACTGTCATAACATACCATGCATCATCTTGATAAACATAGCTTTTTTTGTCGGTGATATTACGGTAATACCAACCGTTTTGGGGGTTGGAAGGATGAGAGGAATATTCTCCTTTATACACCAAGCTAGCTCCATCCTTGCCATTTATACCGTCCGCTCCGTCTATGCCATTGTATCCATCCTTTCCGTCTTGTCCATTTTTACCGTCGGCACCGTCTTTTCCCGGTTCACCTTTCAGATTTTCTTTACTCTCATTATCAAGGTTATTCCATGTTAAGGTTACACCTGAACCGAGAGTTACTTTGTTTGTGGAAGGACTATACACAATGTTTCCCTTTCCAAGATTGACTGAACCATCAGGAGACAACTCATAAATGACAGCACCTTTATCATCCACCGCTTTTACCATACCGTTGACACTGTAGAACCCTTTCAATCCATTGCCACCCGGTATATCACCACCCATACGAACTTTAACCTTCCCGTCCCAATTCTTGCTATTGACATCGAACATCACGTCAATAGCCGGTTGACCTGTTTCGTCAGCGTGCATATAAATAGCAGATTGACGAGCTTTGTTCTGTGAGTTACCGAATTGTACTAGTTCATCACCTGCAGCGGGAACATTAAGAACATTACCGGATTCATCTTTATCAAATTCCGATAAAGGCACGTGTAAGGTTTTTGTCTCTACATCAACCGATGATACTTCGACATGATAAAGTTTTGTCTTATCTCCTACGAATGTCTGACAGCGCACGAAATCATGCGCAACAATGCTCACATCTTCATCCTCCAACTCGATAAGGTATTCTGTACCATCGTCAGAGATTCGAGCAGACTTTACTTTCCCGTGTCCTTGACTTATTGTTTGTGCACCGATTATCGCTCTAATTTTTGAGATCAACATTTCAAAAACAATCATAGTTTCACGAACCACGATCGTATCAATCTCCAGTTTCCATTTACCAGTCATGTACTCCCAGAGTTTCCAACCATGTCCTGCAAAGCCGGACATGAAATCTTCCACATACTCTTTTACTCCATTCGCTAATTTTTGTCCTGTCTCTTTCACCGAACAGAGAAAGCCGTAAAATTTACCGTTACTTAATATTGCCATATTTAATTATCTAATATAAGAAATCATACTAAGTCAAGACAACTTGGTAAGTTCGATAAGATTAATTCCCGGCCGCCCGCCTTGTAATGTTGACCACGCTGCTAAATCAACCGGAATCGAACTGTCTGAAATAGTAAAATTCAACTCATTATGAAAGCTGGAATTATTGAAAGCCGTCCATCCCTCCCCAGTACCTACTCCATTCTGAGTCTCTGCCAAGATGTTACTGCCCTGACATACGGCATAATGAGTCGCTAATCTTTCTGACTCTTTCATATTTACATAAGATTTTCCCGACCATAGAAAACGAATGGAATAATTTCCTGAAGGCAATGTAAATGACAGCCTCATTTTACCGTTCATATTAGAAACTACTATCGCTTGCAAATAGGCTGCAATCGGAATATCCCCTGTATCCAATTGAGCTTCCTCTCCCTTTATAGGTGTGACCCATGCACCTTGTTGGTCTACAAATATGTTATTAGGTTGATAATATACATTCTTGTTAAAATTGAAAAACCAATTAGATAAAATGGAACCATCCGATTTATATAAATTAGCTGACTCATTCAGGATATTCAAGTTTCCATTTATTTGATTGTATGAAACGCCTGTTATCGTTTGTTTTAGCACATTCCCAGTTGCGGAATTGTTAAAACCTAAATAGACCTTTCCGGTGGAGACTGCTTGCTGTTCAAGAACAATAGACGCACTGGCGATACGGCTTTCAAGTGTAGCGTTCTTCACTTGCGCATACGCTACTTTCGAGCCGTAATCGCTAAAAGTATATGAAATACCGGAACCGGGGTAGGCGATCCATTGAACTGCGGACAAATCCGATGATTCTCCTATTCGGTAATGTGTTGGCGTAGTATTTGCCGTAAGTGTTATAGGCACAGTCAGTTTGTTGTATGTAGCTTGTCCACTCGCTAGAATGAAACTTGTTATACTTATCACGGTATTATCAATGTAATTTATGGAGTTGTATTTTACAGATGTTTCTACCTCCTCGTTTTTCAACTGGACATATATATTATTTGTACCGTAATTTTGCAATGTAAGTGATACTGGCCTTTGCGAGAATTGAATCCATGGAAGATTGGATAAGTCAGCGGAAGTTCCTATTCTGTAATGGGTCGGTGTACCGTTCTCATAGGTGAAATTAACACTAACAACAGGATTATCCGTATAGCTGTCATTATTGTTGATTATTACTCCAGTGAGTCTAAATACTGTGACAAAACCTGCCTGCACCATTGGAACATGGTACCAGGGAGAATCCTTTGATGCCCGAATGCTTAATATACCTTTCATAATTATTTTTTATTTTATAATAAAACTTGCATTGAACTGCCTACATTTCTTACAGCGTAACTGGCCGCATTGGTGATATATGCGAATCGCGGACCAATCTCCGATAATCGTGCGTGGCTGCCTTGTTTTGACGCCATTCTACCGATTTGATTGGTTGACGAAGACCAAGTGTCATGTCCTTCCAATTTAGCACACTCTCCTGTCAATATTGTTCCCCCGGCATCTCCTCCGACGAAAGTATATGGAGCAAGAGACTTTCTAAATCCATTAAAGCCGGTGTATTCTCCTATTTTCTTATATTTTCTCTCAAACTCAAAAGTTTCATTAATTCCTTTATATACAACTGATTCTGACAAGAACTTTTTTTGGTCTGTTTCTAAATATATAGAATAAGGGAGTTCTCCCCCCGGTGCCTCATTCAACCTTTTCCCGACAATCTCGCATCCGCCAGGAATGTATCTTGATATGTCTCCGCAGATATTAAATCCGTCCATTATGGGGACACGAATAATACATTCAACCTTAGCTACGATTGATTCACCAGCAGAGTTAAAGCAATTGATCGTTTGACTTACTTTTTTGTAAAGGCGTGCATTCATTTCGCCAAGCAATAAAGAAACAACTCCATCTGGATTTTGGTAATAATATGTTTCGCCGTAGAATGTGAAATCGGTATTTGGTTGTATGCCCAGTTCTGCCGCAAACGACAATGCCATTTGAGCCTCCATACATTGCTCCTTCGCCCATTGTACATTTAGAAATTCAGACATAAAACTAGAGTTGCCACCAGAAAGACACAATCCTTTCGTTTCGTTCCATATTGCGTATACAAACGTATTCCCACCATCTGTAGAGTAGCGTACCCCGCCATATTGCAATAATTGTTCATAGTTGGCAATACGATCATTGGAGGATATTCCGCTAGAAAACAAACTGGGGCTATGAAGCGCTTTTGTATTATGTTTTATTTCATGACTGGTTAGAAAGCAACAATATGCAAACATTCCGATTTCAGAAAATGGATATGGCTTGGTCGAGTCATAATTATTAGCTCTGGCAAATGAAGCGGATGACATTTGGTTTACGTCATTCGTACGAGGATAAGTCCGGTCTGCTCTGTAAAATGCAGTAAATAATTCATCACGGCCTTTACAGGACCTGGTATTGGGGTCGCCTGTATTATAGAGAAAGAAGTAATTTCTGAATTTTCCTCCGAATGTCGTAGACGGACCCGGCGATAATCCTGTTCTCTCTAATTTTTTGGCAACTATCCCATCCCAAGTTATTGGGGAGGAGAATACCCCTTTCCATCTTTTACCGCTATTGCCGATTTCATTATCTATAAAATACATTTCACAGGGCAAACCAATCATTATAGAATAATTTGTCTCTGTTGTTTCCCAAGGACGCAGAATACGCACTTCGTTTCCTGTAGAATTATATAGCTTTTGATCCATACCGAATTCGTTGAAAAATGCCAAAGCGTCAAAATTGTTGGCGTCACAATACTTCTGTGTACCACTTTCATCCAGATACAATTCAACATCACATTCCGCTCTCTGAACCGAAGTTATACCTACTGTCGTTGCGAAAGAACCATCAACGAACCTGAAAAAATTGTTTCTCTTCAATTCTCCGACAATTCGAGAGTCTTCCAATCTGTTTTTTGTGCAGTCAATAAGATAAGGACGCCAACAATCAGCGATATCAACTAGTCCGAAGTTCCCATTTGATTCGGGAGATAAACTTCCTGATTGATAATAGACAGCTATTTTATTCGGGGATTGTAATTGCAATTCCGCTATTTTGTTGTAAATATCTTGCTTTGTTAGATCATATTCTGATTTTAACACTGTTTCAATATATTCACCTGATGGGTCTATGTTAATAAGGTGTTCATCAGTAGCTTCTTCAATACTGCCAATATGTGTCAGACTACTTTCGGACATATTATCTACTTTCGATTTATATAAGTTATCAAAATCATTAGTAGATAATCCTTTCCCATCCACTTTTGCAACCTTTTTATCCAACTCTTCTGTGATAACTTTATTTTGTACCGGATTGGTAGAAGTAGTACTAAGTGAAGAATCAATGTCTATCGTTGCACCACTTCCAGAATTAGCATCCTCTACAAGTTCGTTTACTTTGTCCTTTATTGTGTTCAAGTCTTGTGCTTTCAGCACTTCGCCCGATTGAAATTCTTTCGTTAACTTATTCATAATCACACTAATTTATTTACATCTAATAGACCTGTATCTAGTACCATTTCTAAATTCACTGGGGGAGTAACTCCGCCAGAGATTGACGACACCGATATAAACACCCATTTACCTAATACCTGATGATAAACAGGCATGAGCATATTATCAAAATCCGTCAGAGAACTAAGCACGGGTGGAACGGCTTCCCAATTCTCGCCTTTTACAAATAAAGAACCTGGTGCAGCAGTGTTAACATCATCAGTTACATTATCAAGTTCACCCAATGTCGCCGCACCACCTGTACCGGTACGCATTTCTTCAACAAATACATCTTCGTTCTCTTCTACAATACCATCCCTGAACTCTTCTGATAATAAAGACATCAGCATAGGCTCTACAACTTCCGTTTTGCGAACGACCAAGCCATTATTCGCTTCAACAAGTCCTTCCGAAACAATACCTTTCAAGAAGGTTATAAGGCCAGAAGCTGTGTCATTTTTGACCTTGGATAGATACAAGTCTTTTAAAGATTCGATAGCCTCCTTAAATCTGTCGGAGATTGTATCAAGTTCTTTATTCACCCGAAGAGACGAGAGAACATTGCTATCTGAAAGTTCCGTCACCTCATCATCCTTTGCTATTATTCTGGATAATATTTCAGCAAGCACCCGAAGCGATGAAAGAACATTTTTGTCGGTTAACGATCGCATATCATCAACCTTTATGATATCAATATTAGTCCCGCCACCTCCTGTTATTACCGCACCTCCTACACTGTTACCAGAGCGTACAACAGTAGCCCCAGCCGGATAATTCTTCGACCGGGGATTAGATGGAATTGCTTTTGACTTTATTAATATCGCATCACTCATACTTCTATCATTATACATTCAAACCGATTCATCTTATAGTCGATTGTGCCTCCAGCATTGATAAATCTCTTATTAACCATATAATTGTCAGACAAACGGGATAGAGGGGTTAAATCGGATGTATGTTTTATTACCTGTGTTAGTTTAATGCGGGGGGCACTATACCGTTTAATTATTCTTCGTATGAGTTGTTCTTCCGGGCGAACAGTTGTTCCTTCAATAGCCAAGTATAAGTTATCAGTCAGATAGTCATCATCCCAAATAACCTTACTGTGGCACGCTCCATCATTATTATAACTGGATATTTTGAACTCTATTTCATCAAGTTCATTGATATAATTCTCATTAACTACATTCTCATAAGTACGGTCTGAATTTTCGTTATCGTTTATATCTATTGGAGAACAGTATTTTAGTTTGAGGTCTTTTATTAAATACCCGTATGGAACTTGTCCCTCTCTTTCCGTTAATGTCGGTGCGTAGATTGACAACTCAAGTGTACCGTATATATTTGTCGGAATATAAATTACAACTCCGTCTGCATCGGAATACTTGCCGAGTACTCCGTATGTTTTATACAATGGAACAAACCCCGTTCCCATTTTACCATCAGCATTTTCCACATTAGATTGATCCAAACTTATAGACATAGTCGCCGGGGTGTCACTCCACGTAAATCGTCCGTAATCATCTTTCGAAACATATTTATCGCCGATTCTTATCCCAACCTTAACCATATCTTTTAAATAGGTAATTCCGTCCTCGGATGGAACTATTCCACCCCCAAAAGGGGAATCATATTTATCCTTCTGCAAAACCTTGATACTCATGTTGAGAGAAAGTGCACCGCCTTTTCCAAAAAATAAAGCTTCATTCTTTGCACTGATAACTACAGTCGAATCATTAAAGACGGAATTAGGAGTTATATCATTAATCGGATCATATTTCGTGCCACAACGTTGCCGGACTTGTATTGCGCACTCATAATTGTATGATTGCGTAGTTGGTGTCTTTAGCCCTGATTCATAAGAGGCGTATCTTAATGGAATAGCCCCCAGCAATTCGGCGGCATTACTCTTGTTTTTATAAATGGACAAGTCTGTAACAGGAGACAAAACACCATTTTTGTAGGTAAATTGATGCATCGTTAAAATGTTAGGATATAACACCTCTCTCTGCGTATGTCTTGTATTACCGTTGCCTAGATTAGTAGATACTTCTCCAATATTTGACAATAACTTTAGCTTATCAAAATCTTCGGTAATTTTAATTTCCTCTATGGGATAATTACTACATTTAACAGTTACTTTATTATAACCCGGCAAAATATCTAATGCGTGATCCGATCCAGCAAAACCAACATTTTGTATGTTAAGCAAAGTCGGGGAAACAGTTCCATTTTTCTTAAACGTTATTGGATCGTATTTATAGAACTCTCCGATATGGTCTATATCGATGAAATATAGCTCGCCCTTCCAATCAACACAGGTCCAATTAAGGAACTTACAGATCTCCTCTAACACCTCTTTCAAAGTCATTGCTTTATCATCTTCATCAAAGAAATTCTGTTCACTTACTGTCATATTTTCCAGTACATTAGTTCCTTCTGCATAACTTTCTGTATCTTTCGCATATACATGTGGGAAATATATGGCGTTGTATTGAGCAGAAGCCGAAGTAATACATTTTTTTAGCAAGTCCCAAAAAGACACAAATGTGCGGCTCTCCCCTATTTGTTTGTAATCAATAAACTCGAGAGTGGACATGGCACTTATGCACTCCAGATCAAGATTAAATGTCTTCAGGGTATAATCTTGTGTATAAAGCTCTGGCTTTATGAATCCACACCAAGTAACTAAGCCATCTACTTTCAAGGTCACCCGATACATTTGATAACCTGTAGAAAATAAATTCTGCAAATAATCACTGCCAACCACCCGGATCGTTGCTGTACTAAATCGAGTAGGAGTATAAAGAAATTCTTCATCCTCTATATCAACTGTAAAAGGAGAATCCCCAGCAGGAGTTAACTCTTTTGATTTACCCGTATAGTATTCTTTTTCAATTTCTACCACACATGGAACATTATCAAGCGTGGCAAATGGTACTGTGTATATTAATCCGTAACTCATGATATAGGTTTCTTTCCCTGTGATTTAAGTTCATTATTAATCGTAAGAATAAGGTCTTTGGCTCGGACTCTAGTAGTTACTGTGGAGGACATATTTCCACTTCCGCCCAACTTTCCGGAATTGATAGCTTCAAATAGTCGTGACTGCTGCCCTTGGTTTAAAATCATTTCGCCGGCATTGACACGGGCTAGTATTTTATCTCCAGAAGTGGGACCACCGGTTATAACGCCTCCTGTAGCAAATTTAGGAATAGAAGCAAACAACGCGACTGCAGCAGCTATTGCTGCACCAATGGCAATAATGTTTGCTGGGAATGGTAAACTTGCAGCACTAGATCCAGCTGCACTTACTCCCTTTGCAGTATTGGCAGCCACTTCCTTCGTTGCTGTAGTTACTGCTGTGGCAGCCTCTGAAGTATCTGCAGTTTTTTTAATTTCCGAATTTGCAACTTTTACACCTGTGACAGTCGTATCAACAGCAGCTTCTGTTACTTTTGAAGCAGTGGCTACACCAGTCATTTTAGCCTCCTGCTCTTTTGCCTGTGTGAGTTTATTGGTGATTTCTGTCAGACTCTCAATCATCTTAATGATAGATAAGAAAGTGTCTACTACATTTGTCATTGCGTTCCAGATAGCCATAATTCTCTCCCATCCGGATGCATCTACGTCATTCATTACATCGCGAAGGTTACTGAACGCACTAACAATACGGTCTGAACTGCTTGCAATGTCTTTAACGCCAGAATACAATGATTCATTAAGCTCTTTATTGAGATTCTTTATATCCTCTTTTACCTGTGCTAATTTCAAAGCTTCTTCTAATGACGGAACATTCGCCATAGCATTGGCAACCTCATCTGATAATGTCTTTCCAATATTACGGGCTTCTTCTTTATATTTATCCGCTAACTCTTTAGCTTTGTCCAGATTTTCAGAGGCAATCTCTGTTTTTGTTTTTTTGTAATCAAATGTAGTATCACGGGGTTTTATCTTAGTAGAAGATGAAAGTAGTTTTGCTTTTAACTGCATAGCGGAGATAAATACATCAGCCTCATCTCCGATACCTTTGATACCGGCAGCGGATTTGGCAGCTTCAATAGAAAGAGAAGCTATATTTGTATTCAGTTCCTTTTGAGACATCAAACCTTTGGAATGCTGCATCTGGGCTTCCTTTACCTTTGTATTGTAATCCTTCTGAACCTTTTCGAATTCAACGAGAGCAGTATTTTTATCCTGATCTTTGATTGCCTTTTCAGCTGCTTGCTTTCTGGCTTTCAAATATTCACTTTCGAGAACCTTCTGATTTCCTGTCCCTTTACCATGCGCGTACATCTTTATATTCAATTCGCCCAAAGCTTTATTATATTCAGCCTGGGTAATCTTCCCGATCTCTAGTTCGGCTTTTAATTCCTCGAATTGTTTATCGAAAGATTCCTGCTCTTTCTGTAGAGGAGTCTTTTTCTTTTTGTCGTCATCTGGATCTACTATTGGTGTCGTTAATTTGCTTGCATTGGCTTGGTATTTACCAGCTCTGTTGGTAGCATCTGCTATTACACGGTTGTTTTCGATATATTCTTTTACTGCCTTATCCACATCAGACAAAGAAATACCTTTGTATAAATTTCCATTTTTCTTTAGTTCATCTCTGATAGCATTATTATAAGCAAAGCTATTTTGATTAGACGTGCCATCGATGGGCTTTAATTTGACTAATCGATCCATCTGTTCGGTGCTTAATCCTACGCTTCCTGACAGCTGTGCATTCTTTTCCGAATACTCTCCGACAGTATTAAATGCATGTTCTGCCATGGCTGCTTCTCTAAGCAATGCTATTCTAGTCTTTACTAACTTGTTGAGTTCTTCTTGTGACAAGTTTTCTTTACCTAACATTTTCTGCAACTCGCCCTGTGCTGTGTTAATTTCATTTTGACTTTTCTTTCTGTCATTCATGATATTAATCAAAGTTTGCATATGTGTTATTTCAGGAGTAGTACTTGCACTCCAAAGATTTTTCTGATAATCAGAGTATATATTCTTTATGCGTTTTGATTCTTGGTAGACAGTAGATAACTTTGCAATAATTACTCCGATGGCAGCGATTACGAATGTAGGAATAGACGATATAAATAATGCTTTCAAAGATCCTAAAGCCTTGCTAAATGCCATTTTTATAGAGGCGCTAGTTTTTTGTGCTTTCCATGCCATTTCATCAAATGCAATTCCAGCATCTTTTGCAGCTCTTCTAGCAGCTGATTTCGCAGCCAGTTCTGCTTTTGCAATAGAACTTATTATTTTATTAACTAGTCGGCTAGTGACCATCACTAAAATAGCAGCAACAGTATATGTTACAATACTTTTTATATTGTTTGCTGCTGATTTTACGATTCCGGTTAACCAATCAATAAGGGTCTTATACTTACTTTGTATGTCCGTCCCGTTTACAAATTCTGTAAATGCGTTTTTCAGGCGATTTACGGATGTTTCCAAGTTATCAGTATCAACGTTAGGAATCATTTCGTTGAGCGCTTCTGCGAACTTAGGAAGTACATCTGCGCTCATTAACTTACCTTGCTTCATTAATTTGTCAAGTCCACCAACAGAGACACCAGCGGCTTTTGCCATAGCCTGTAATGCTACCGGAAGACGTTCGCCCATCTGTAAGCGTAATTCCTCGGAACTAATCTTACCTTTACTCATCATTTGGGAGAGTGCAAGCATTACACCGTTACTATCGTCTGCGCTCATCCCAAAGGCTGTACATGCACGGGAAACGGATTCGAATACTTTGCGCTGGTTCATCATGGACATACCGGAAATAGAAGCAGCTGCCGTGAATTTCGCATAGTTTGCAGTCAGAGCATTAATCTCCAGCCCGTACTTCTTTGCCAGATCCAACAAATACCTTTGGTTATCCGCATACTGTGACATAGTACCGGACACATTCTTTAGTGCGGTAGTCACTCTATTAGTTTCACGGGCTACTTCAATGAGCCGAGAAACGAAATTACTCAAACCTAAGCCACCGGCCCCCAAAGCTGCAGCAAAAGTAAGAAGCTGCATCTGCATTGATTTGAATGCAGCTTTCACTTGATTTGATCCTCTCTTGAAGTTCTCTGTCAAGAGATTTATTGCTATACTAAAACTTAATTTACCTGCCATAACATCTTTGTTCTTAGGTGTTTATTCCATTATTCATAAATAACTCGAAAATGTCCGCATCTTCCGCCAATGCTCTTTCCGCTTCTTTCATATCCTCCATCTCTTCCCAAGGAAATGTTATCAGGTCTCTAGCACCATTCTTTAACTTACTTGCGTCAATATGTGGAAGGATTTTATAGTAGGTCCATAGCCTATCACTCTCCATCTGCTCCTTTTTTCTCCGTTCGTAGGCATCTATGTATATTGGAAGATCACATAGTTCCATTTCTTCCAGAGCATAATGCGCATCAAGTCCAGCCATGATAAGTGTCGCAACCAATTCACCAATCATCCCAGGTGTGACGTCGTGATTTGCTATGTCATCCTCTTTTTGCTTTTTTTGAAATTGAGCGAGAACTGCTGTTTCTCGCTCCAAAGCCATAACCATTTCACGAGTTATCTTTTCGTTTGATAGGGTGTGCCGGAATACTTCAAACGTATACATCTTGCCTTCATTGTTGCATACTGTAGTTGTGTAAAGTAATGCATCTACATCATCCTTATCGGCATAATCCATTAAGGAGAATGATTTTCCCCGAAGCTGTTCCCATCTGATTATTGATTGAATATTCAGTTTTACTTTCGGATCAAAACGAAATCTTTTCCTCGGTGCAGGGCTATTTACCACTGTTGGAGGACCCGGGCGGCAGCATTTACTATCAATAATTGCAACTACTGTAACTAGGGTAAATACGATTATTATGATTGTGATGAATAAACTCATAGTTGTTCTAATTAAAAAAGGCGGCCATCATCTGACCGCCTTCACGTTTATTACTTTTTATGCTTATTCCCCTGCAGGAACGGCTTCAACCTTTTGCAAGGCACCAACACCTTTAAAAGATGCGGAACACGTTGCAATTTGCCCATTATCACTCTTTAAAGACAAAGAGGTAAGCATAATCTCACCTTTATAATTCGGTTTGGTAGTATCAATTGCGAAGCTGCCACCAACGTTAGTTTTATCGGTGATAGTTGACTCACCGACTACGAACTGGAATGTTTCACCAGTATCTACATGTTTCAGTAGTTCGTCATAACTGGTTGCTCCTTGTAACCGGGTAAGCAATGATTCGCTACTGATGGTGAAACTCTTTTTTCCAGGTAACGACGCCGCCCAATCGCCGCACATTTTATTGGAGATATCAATTTCTTCAACTGACACTTCCAAAGAACAACTGGATGCGAACGCTACCGGATTTTCACCAAGGAAAAGAAATAACTGACCTCTTACGATGTCTTTACTTGAGTCATGTTTAACTGCTGTCATACTATTTAAAATTTTAATTTTACGTTTCATTTTTATTCTACTGAAAATTGAAGCACTTGAAAGTATTTCCCCTCTGAATAATCTTCCGTGGAATCTTCCAGGTGTATTGTCATATCCGGATTAGAGAAGTCACCTTCTAAAGCCTCATATATAAGAGAAGCTAGTTCTAAGCTACGATCATAATCATCACTAACAGCGTTTACGAATACAGTAGGAATTTGCCGGGCAACGCCCATTTTAGTATATTCTTGTTTGTAACCATCACGCTGATATATGATGAAGTCACCCTCTGTCTTCATTGGGGCAACAACAGGAAATATTTTCTTTCCTATCAGAGAGGTGATATCTCCTGAATCGAGTAAAATATTTCTAATCTCGGTTGTAATCGCCAGTTTATTCATTAGCTTCTGTTATTTATTCGTTGAACGGCTTTTTGAACACCTTGATAGAGTGCATTCATGGCCCTACTCTCTTCACTCACTTTGGCATCTGACCAAAAACGATTAGCCGGCATAATACCTCGATTTGCTCCGCTTTTAGTCGTTCGGACTTTCGTTCCGGAATCTACCAAGTGAGAATGATTACCACCCGGACGATCAAAGCCCGCAAGTGCTCCAAGTTTGTTCCGTTTAACCCGGTTCGTAAACGAGTTCATCAGGTGGTTGGTCTGTTTACCACGATGAAGAAGACGGGACCGGAGGTTAGCCCTACCTTTAACTCTGAAAACATTGACAGCAGATCGAAGCCCGCTTCTAATAACCTTGTCCTTTTCAAAGTCCTCTAAATTGTCTACGAGGTACTGAATGTTTTCCCGGTCTATTTGTTTAACCTCAATCATGTATCAATTTTTTCAAGAGTTAATAGCAGACTGTTATCGTTCATTTGAGGATTAACCATTTTGAGATTATACTCGTTACCGTTGTAAACAACATGAAGATTCTCTTTGATAGCCGGATAATTACGCACTTGGAAAACGAGTGTATGCCCGATAAATTGCTCCATCGCACTAACTCCATCCCGATCTGCGATAAGAGACATTTTCTTTCTGCATGCCCGGCATTGGAATACTTCTTTATACTCCTTCTTCACTGCACCTGTAGGGCTTTGTGTCTCAATTGGGGATTTGAATACAAGTGTTTCACGTAATAATCCTGCTCTCATTTTGAATAGTCTCTATAAAGATCAACTAAGTATTTTGCCCCTTGAGGAATTTCCTTTAGAGTGGCATACGCGGTATTTTCCCGATTTGCATAATAGGCACCAAGACACAGCAACATCGCCTGAACCAGTGGCGTAGGAATATTCTTACCGCCATCAATGGTAGCAAGTTCTTCCACGGATACGCAAAGTTCCTTCGCTGTTTTCTCCTCGACTACTTTAATAAGAGCCTCTATATACGAATCTTCATCCGTATACGAGGGCTCTATATTCAAGTGCCTTTTTGCCATATCTAAGGTCACGTATGCCATATTACTTCATCGATGCGACACAGAATGACTCTTTACGAATAAAGCCCATGTTCCAATAAGAATTGGTAATGAGTCTTACAGTACCTTTGAGAGCCTGTGTATAAGGATCAACTAACAATTCAATACCACCCCACTGGCCTAAGAAATAATCAGACCAGTTACCGAACACCGCTCCGAATTCATCATTACCCTCTCCCAACTCTTTTGGCAAGTTATTCGTACGCAAAGCCTTATAGCCATTCAATTGCCCGTCCCCATTGCCTGCAAAGATGAAACCTCCAGCCCCTGATGCATCTTTCACTTTTGTCTTAGCTTTACCAATGAGTGACGGATGCAAAATATATGCAAGGTTGCCAAACAAAGCGTTCTGCGTATCGGCATTCGTCTCCATTGCAACGATCTGCGCCCAGTTGATATCCCCTTTTACAGTATTACTAAGGGTGTGGAACATACCATCGGGAGTATTTTCTACGCCCTTAGTTTTGCTAAATGCCGTTTGCTCTATCTTCTGTGCGATGGCTACAGCAATAGCTTGGCGAATATAGGCTTCAACAGAAGCGTTCTCCTGCACAAGTAACTGCTTAGAGATATCCACATATGCTGTCAATCGGAGCGGCTTGAACACATCCCCTTTGGAGAATTTTCCGGCTCCGTCTTCTGCCTCTTCATTTTCTCCTTCCCAAAACACATTAGCCCCTGAAAACTGCGGCCAATAGATATTACCCTGCAGACCTGTCATAAAACGAGCTCCTGCACGGAAAGTTTTAATAGAAGCCTTTACTT
>OGKO01000676.1_pt1 | contig 24220 bp, 24 predicted proteins | sample 1572451 | NCBI WGS metagenome assembly OGKO01 (sample SAMEA2582089, study PRJEB24529) | metagenome | biome: Human gut stool | place: China | collected 2011 | reverse complement strand
CCGAATTGATCGGTGGAATGGTGATCCGTATCGGCGACAGAGTCGTTGACAGCAGTGTTCGGACCAAATTATATGATCTGACACGCGAGTTATCCAAAATACAGTTGAAAGCAGGTGAATGCGCTTCATGAATTTAAAACCAGAAGAAATAAGTTCCGTAATCAAAGAACAGATCAAACGTTATGCAGCGCAGTTAGAAGTAGCTGACGTTGGTACCGTAATTCAGGTGGCAGATGGTATCGCACGTATTCACGGTCTTGATAATGCAATGCAGGGCGAACTTTTAGAGTTCCCTGGCGAAGTATATGGAATGGTATTAAACCTTGAGGAAGATAACGTTGGTGCCGTATTGCTCGGTAACCAGAAGAACATCAACGAGGGTGATACTGTAAAGACAACCGGACGAGTTGTTGAAGTTCCAGTCGGGGACGCTATGTTAGGACGTGTCGTGAATGCATTAGGACAGCCAATCGATGGCAAAGGACCTATTGAAACAGACAGATACCGCCAGATTGAACGTGTCGCATCCGGTGTTATTTCCAGAAAATCAGTAGATACACCGTTGCAGACAGGTATTAAAGCGATCGATTCCATGGTTCCGATCGGACGTGGACAGCGTGAGCTGATCATCGGTGACAGACAGACCGGTAAAACAGCGATCGCAATCGATACCATTATCAATCAGAAGGGACAGAACGTAAAATGTATTTACGTTGCAATCGGCCAGAAGGCATCTACGGTTGCCGCCCTTGTTAAGACATTGGAGGAATTTGGTGCCATGTCTTATACCACGGTTGTTGCATCAACAGCCAGTGAATTGGCACCATTACAGTATATTGCACCGTACGCAGGATGTGCGATCGGTGAGGAATGGATGGAAGCAGGACAGGATGTTCTTGTTGTTTATGATGATTTGAGTAAACATGCAGCTGCATACCGTACACTCTCCTTGCTCCTTAAGAGACCACCAGGACGTGAGGCTTATCCGGGTGATGTATTCTACTTACACTCCAGACTGTTAGAGCGTGCAGCTCGTCTTTCTGATAAATTAGGCGGAGGTTCTTTAACAGCACTTCCTATTATCGAGACACAGGCAGGTGACGTATCAGCTTACATCCCTACAAATGTAATTTCTATCACAGATGGTCAGATCTATCTGGAGACAGAGATGTTCAACTCCGGTTTCAGACCAGCGATCAACGCAGGTCTTTCTGTATCACGAGTTGGAGGTTCTGCCCAGATCAAAGCGATGAAGAAGATTGCAGCACCTATCCGTGTGGAACTTGCACAGTATCGTGAGCTGGCAGCATTCGCACAGTTTGGTTCCGAGCTGGATGCAGATACGACCGAGAAACTTGCACAGGGTGAAAGAATCCGTGAGATTTTAAAACAGCCTCAGTATCAGCCAATGCCAGTTGAAAAGCAGGTTATGATCATTTATGCAGCTACTAAGAAGTATCTGATCGACATTCCGGTTGACAAGATCCTTGATTTTGAGAAAGCATTATTTGAGTATGTTGATACGAAGTATCCGGAAGTGCCTGAGGCAATCCGTACTGAAAAAGTCATCAGTGATGAGACAGAAGCAAAACTTGTAAAAGCAATTGAAGAATGCAAAGCGGACTTTTTAAAGTAGGCGGAGGGAGGTTTTTCTTATGGCCTCAATGAAGGACATTAAAAGAAGAAAAAGCAGCATACAGAGTACGCAGCAGATCACCAAAGCCATGAAACTTGTTTCGACTGTAAAGTTACAGAAAGCAAAGGGAAGAGCGGAACAGACAAACCCATATTTTAATTATATGTATCAGACTGTCAGCTCTATGCTTGCAAAGTCCGGAAACATTAATCATCCATATTTAAAATCCGGGGAATCCACGAAAAAGGCAGTGGTTGTGATCACGTCTAACCGTGGACTTGCCGGAGGCTACAATTCCAATATTGTGAAGCTGATCACAGGAAGTGATTTGAACAAAGACGATCTTCTCATCTATGCAATCGGTAATAAAGGACGCGAAGCCTTAGAGCGCCGCGGTTACCATATTGAGTTAGAGGATTCTGCAATGATCGAATCTCCTTCCTATGAGGATGCATCAGCTCTTTGCAAAAAGATACTGAAATCATTCACAGACGGCGAGATTGGCGAGATATATCTTGCATACACGCATTTCAAAAATACTGTCAGCCACGAGCCGAAGCTGATCAAACTGCTTCCGGTTGAGATTGAAGCAGGGGATGTAGCAGAGGATACAGATTCGAATGTTCTTATGAATTATGAACCGACCACAGAAGAAGCGTTAGACATGATCATTCCGAAATATGTCACCAGCCTTTTCTATGGCGCATTGGTAGAAGCTGTAGCCAGTGAAAATGGAGCGAGAATGCAGGCAATGGATTCTGCAACAAGTAATGCAGAAGAAATGATCAGCGATTTGACTCTGAAGTATAACAGAGCGCGTCAGGGTGCTATCACTCAGGAATTAACTGAGATCATAGCCGGCGCGTCAGCGATTTCCTAGATAAGCAGATTGAGTATCAAGTGAAATGAGAACAGTGCTTGTTGTACGCAATCTGCGATTCTAGAATGATAATAGATGATTGTGTAACTCTCAAAAACGTGAGGTAAGTTGTGGTAATGTGACAAAAGATTGAGAAGACATTGGGGAACCGCCGGTTCTTGCTTGGCAGACATAGCGTTAGCTGTGGCTGGCATGCTAGCACCGCTGCGAGTGACACATAGCGAAAGCGTGTCTTCGAAAATTTTGTTACATTTCCACAACATTCATGACATAAATAGAGTTACACAATCATCTCAACAATAAAAACTAACAAGGAGAAATTATAGCATGGCAAATAATATAGGTAAAATTACCCAGATTATTGGTGCCGTTCTGGATATTAAGTTCACAGAAGGCAACCTGCCAGAGATCAACGATGCTATCAAAGTTCCTACCAGAGATGGAAAAGAACTTGTAGTAGAAGTCTCACAGCATCTGGGTGATGATATTGTCAGATGTATCGCCATGGGATCTACAGACGGACTCGTACGTGGAATGGATGCAATCGCTACAGGTGCTCCAATCAGCGTTCCTGTAGGTGAGAACACACTGGGACGTATGTTCAACGTTTTGGGAAATCCTATTGACGAGATCGATCCACCAACGGGTGTTGAGACATGGCCTATTCATAGAAAAGCACCTGCATTTGAAGAGCAGGCAACTTCTCAGGAAATGTTAGAGACAGGTATCAAAGTCGTTGACCTTCTCTGCCCATACCAGAAAGGTGGTAAAATCGGATTATTCGGTGGTGCCGGTGTAGGTAAGACCGTATTGATCCAGGAGCTGATCCACAATATCGCTACTGAGCACGGTGGATATTCTGTATTCACAGGTGTAGGTGAGCGTACCCGTGAAGGTAATGACCTTTACTATGAAATGAAAGAATCAGGCGTTATCGATAAGACAACCATGGTGTTCGGACAGATGAACGAGCCACCAGGAGCACGTATGAGAGTTGCACTTACCGGTCTTACCATGGCAGAGTACTTCCGTGATAAGGGTGGAAAAGACGTACTTTTATTCATTGATAACATTTTCCGTTTTACACAGGCAGGTTCCGAGGTTTCCGCGCTGTTAGGACGTATGCCTTCAGCCGTAGGTTACCAGCCGACTTTGCAGACAGAGATGGGTGCGCTTCAGGAGCGAATCACATCTACCAAGAATGGTTCTATTACATCCGTACAGGCAGTTTATGTGCCAGCCGATGACTTGACTGACCCGGCTCCGGCAACAACCTTCGCCCACTTGGATGCAACGACCGTATTGGAGCGTTCTATCGCAGAGTTAGGTATCTATCCAGCTGTAGACCCATTGGCATCAACTTCCCGTATCCTTGATCCTCGTATCATTGGTCAGGAGCACTTTGAGGTTGCCCGTGGAGTACAGGAAATTTTACAGAAATACAAAGAACTTCAGGATATTATCGCAATCCTTGGTATGGACGAGTTATCAGAGGATGATAAGCTTGTCGTTAACCGTGCGAGAAAGGTGCAGAGATTCTTATCCCAGCCATTCTTCGTAGCAGGACAGTTCACAGGTCTGGAAGGAAAATACGTTCCAATCGCTGAGACCGTTCGCGGATTCAAGGAGATCCTGGAAGGAAAACATGATGATGTTCCAGAAAGTTACTTCTTAAATGCAGGAAGCATCGATGAAGTACGCGCTCGTATGAACGCTTAAGGTGGAGGATTATTATGGCAGAGGAAAATAAGATTTTTACCGTTGAGATCATCACTCCGGATCGTGTATTTTACAAGGGTGAAGGAGACATGATCGAATTTACAACTGCTGTCGGTGAGATTGGTGTTTACAAAAAGCACATTCCATTGACCACTGTGTTAGCTCCGGGTGTTGTGAAGATTCACAAGACAGGGGAAGATGACGTGATCGCAGCAGTGCATTCCGGTTTTGCAGAGATTCTGCCAGATAAAGTAACCCTTCTTGCAGAGATTGCAGAATGGCCGGATGAGATTGATAAAGGTCGTGCAGAAGCAGCGATGAAGCGTGCAGAAGAACGTCTCGCTAACAAGACAGAGGCGATCGATGTAAAGCGTGCAGAGTTTGCACTTCGCAAGGCGCTTGTTCGTCTTGATATTGCAAAATAAAAGAAAAACTGGAAATTCCCTGGAGAGTGTTATCTGCTTTCCGGGGAATTTTTAATACAAGACAAGAGAATGTTTGCGTAGCGTACATTCTTTTGTATATGACAATGCAGTGGTAAAATCTGATAAGCAAAGTTTAATATCAAAACATAAGGAAAGGGCAGGGCAATCATTATGAAAATAACAATTGCAAGACAGTGTGGAAGTGGCGGACATGAAGTGGCAGAGGCTTTGGCAGAGAAGCTTCATCTGGAGATATTTGACAAGAAAAGATTTGTGGAAGAAGCAAAAAAGAGAAACGTCTATGATGAAAATGCCAACTTTTTAAATGAAAAACCAATCGACAGTTTTCTTTACAGTATTGCGATGAGCTATGGAGCAACAAATCCGAGAGACCGTTATATTGATTTTGTAAAAGAGCTGACAGAACAGGAAAATTGCATCATTATCGGAAGATGTGCGAATTATATTTACAGAGATCGCAAGGACTGCGTTTCCGTTTATCTGCATGCAGACAGAGCAGTCAGATGTGAGAGAGTACAGAAACGGGATCAGATATCAGAGAGAGAAGCCCTGAAAACGATTCAGGAAGTTGATGAGAAACGTGCTGCATTTCAGGAACAGTGCACGTCTACCAAATGGGGCGATGGAAACGAGTACGATCTCTGTATCAATACTGGCATAATTGGAATTGAGTATGCGGTGGAGATGATTCTGGAGTATATTAGGTTTAAAAGGGTATAAGTTTAGCAAGGAAATTGTTGTTTGAAATTAAAGGGCGTTTGTCAGAAAAATCATACTTGTACGTTCTCTAATATGGAATAAGTCAAAGTAAGTGCAACAAAAATGTTGCACTTACCTTAAAAATTCACCTAACTTACCACTCTGGGGTTCCAGCTTTAAATCCTTTGTTTTTAAGACAGATTTTTCTAATTCACTATCTTTTTTTATCAATAACTCAAACTTCGCACATAAATTTTAGCTATGCACCTTGAAAATTCAATATCTGGCAGTTATTTGGTTGTCAATGTTCAGACTTTATGCAGCTTGCTTTTGCAAAATCAGGAGTATTCCGTCCTGTGATCAGATTCATATACATGCTTCTGTTAGAAAAAATCAGCAGGAACAGGTACTGGAAGATCTCCATTACAGGAACGCCTTTCTTTTTGTAGGCATTTGAGGCTTTCAAAGCGGAGGAAACATGGAATCTTGTAAAAATCTTTTGATAGAATTTGAAATCTGCTTATCATTTTGAGTCGCTTGCGTTATACTTTTATTCATAGCATGAGTCTCCGGAAGTATGATTGTTTCTGAACAACTCAATTATACCAAAACCTGATGGTTTCATGCTATTTTTATGCCAGTTATTATTGAATTTTCAAGGTGCGTAGGCACTTATTCAAGTGCGAAGGTTGAGTTATTAAATAAAGGCTATTATCATAGGGAAACAGGTTGGAAAAGTTGAAAAAAGCAGCTCAATTTGGGTTGGAAAAATCACCGTTTCGGCTGATACCGCATATCCGACACATTATACACCGTGATAAAAGCGAGTGGATCTTCATGGCTCATATAATTCATTAATTTCTGATATTCAGATTTATCTACAATGGTAATAATCTCATTCCGCTTCTGCATATTGTAAGCTCCGATAGATTCATAAATGGTAGCTCCGCTGTGGAGATCATTTATGATAAACTGTCGAAGTGCTTCTTCTTTTTCCGTGATAATGCAGACTCTGCGCTTTATATTATGGTTAAAAATAAAATGATCCAGAATAATTCCATTGAAGTAAGTTCCCAAAATACTGAGTACGACCGTTTTCTTGTCGTAAACAAGAGCAGCCGACAATGCAACACACATTCCGGAAAGTGACATTGCTTTTCCCAGATCCATATGAAGGTATTTGTTCATGATCTTTGCAACAATATCCAGACCGCCGGAGGAAGCATTTCGGTTGAATAAAATACTTAAACCGATGCTTACAACTAAAATATAGCAGAGCACGTCCAACTCCTGACTACCGGTCATAGAGGTGTTGTCAGGAAAAAGAATCTCAAAAAGTCCAAGAAACAGCGGAAGCATAATACTTGTGTAAACTGTTTTAACACCGAATTCCTTTCCACAGGTAAAAAATCCAATAATTAAAAGCACGACATTCAAAATCATTGTAATCGCGGAAAGCGGTAATGGGATAAAGTTCGAAAGAACGATTCCCAGACCGGAAATACTGCTGACAGACGCATGGCTTGGCACCAGAAAAAAGAAAACTGCGGCAGCGATAATGGCGACTGCGACGGTTAAAATCAGGGTTTCTTTGATCAGTTCAAAATAATTTATCTTTTTTGACATAGGAATCTCCATTTCTGAGCAGCTTATTCGAAAAATAATGCAAAATCAGTTGAAAAGCTGTTTTTTCATAATTGATATTTATAAAAAATACAGGCTGCATTCAGCTTGTTATTTTAACATACGCCATTATAAAGTACAATGAAGAACCCAATATAAAATGCAATGTGATAGGAAACAAAAAAGTTGGAAAAGTTGAAAAGTAAAGTAAACTATACTAAAAATGCAAAGCGAGCTATGCGGAATGAAGTATAATAAAAAAATATATAAGCGGATTTGAATAAATACAAGAAAGGGGCACACCTGTGAAGAATAAAATTAGGGAACTTCGGAAAGCAAATAAGCTTTCCCAGGGAGAATTGGCAGATATTGTAGGAACAACCCGACAGACGATCACATCCATAGAAGTAGGAAAGTATACAGCGTCGTTAGGATTGGCGTAATCGTAATAGCAGGAACCAACGCCTTTTTCACTGGTTACAGTAATGGTTCCGTTCATCTTGTCGGCAAGTGACCGGACAGGGCTTCTTCCATGTAATCAGGGCATTGCAGCGTGAGAAACCTGTTGTGGATAAGATCAATCTGAGCAACTAAGATACTGGCTTTGCCATACGTTTTATACATATCGTTAATAAGCTTGTTGCGGATGTTGATGCGCGTATTTCTCTGCGAAAGGCAGATGCCGATAGCGACAGATACCAGTACGCAGCACATTTTTGTAACAGAGATTGCGTAGGAAGAAACCACTTGCGTAAGCCTTCTTTTATTTTCATCAATAAGTTTTTTTCTCTCCCCATGCATATGTACGATTTCTTTTCTTTCGTTTGATATAGAAAATCATAGCATAAAGCAGGGGAAAAGTACATTATTCGAGCACTAATAATAAAGCCATTTTGAATTTGCCGTCTGCGGTAACGCTGTGAAGACCGTTTTTATCAAAACGGAAGTTTTCTCCGGCAGAAAGAGTGTAATCTTTTCCTTCGTAACCGATAGTTGCTTTTCCTTCCAAAGCAAAGATGATAGCGTTGCCTGGTGCGCGGTGAGGTGTAAGACCTGTTCCCTCATCAAATGCCATAAGCACGAATTTCATAGTGTCGTTGCTTACAACGTCAAGGTTTGCGATACTTCCTTCCTCATAAGAAATTAAGTCTTTCAGTTTCATTACTTCGCCTGATTTAATAATGTTGTTCATAGTATTCTCCTTTTTTATAATGATTTCAGTGTAAACAGTTCCGGCTGCGGTCTCCATACCGCAGAGTGTTCCACCAGGGACGATCAGACAGTCACCTTCGGTGAAAACTTTTTTATCAGCATTCGGTCCGATCAGAAAAGCAGCGTCTCCTTTTGCACCGACATAAACGGCGGTTGAGTCATAACATTCCTGACTGATAGAGGTATCTTTTCCCAGAGAAAAAAAGGTAACGCTGGTTGCAGTTCCCATTTTTGCATCTCTTGAAATGGTCATGCCGTCTTTTATCGGACGTAGCTGTTCAATTGTAAATACGCGATCCATGGAAATCTCCTTAATTAAAGTAAATGTTTTGTACATTTATTCTTTCCTAAAGTAACGAAAATATTTTAAGGAATAAAATGGAAAATGTCTATTAAAAATTTTAACACCATTAGGATATACACTAAAAATAGAACCATTATCAAAAGGATGAAGAAAAATGAAGATACGGCAGGTTTTCATTGGATAATGATAAAATTTATGCTATTATAAATTCAGTTAGTGGCAACTATATCAGTGATGTAATGACAACGGTATTTTCGAATGAAAAGGATGAGCGATGAAGCTATATTTTGTACGTCATGGAGAGACAGAGTGGAATGTAAAGAAGAAGATTCAGGGAAAGACAGATATTCCCCTGAATGAAAATGGAATCCGGCAGGCGAAGGAGCTGGCGTGCCAGCTGGTGGAGGAAGATATTTCGGTGAAACACGTCTATCATTCGCCACAGCTCCGTGCGGCAGAGACAGCCCGGATTGCGGCAGAAGCACTGCATGCAACCTGTATTCCGTTGGAAGGACTGGTGGAGATGAACCTTGGAAGCTGGGAAGGTTCAAACTGGCGTGTGATCGAGCGGGAAAACAGTCCGGAATATCAGGAGTGGAGAAAAGACCGCCGCTATGTGCGTACACCGGGTGGCGGTGAATGTTATAATGATGTCGTAAAACGTACACTCGAAGCAATGGAATATATCTTGAAACGCGAGAGCGGAGATGTGCTGATCGTGACACACAGCGCGATCATTATGGCACTGCGGTGTTATATTGCAGGGCTTCCGTTTGAAGAAATGGTTCGAAAATTCAAAACAAGAAATGCGGAAGTTGTCATGATTGAAAGCTTTAAGATATTAGATGCCATAGAGCGGTTTCGGAAAGAAGATAAATAAGAAAGAACTCGGACAACGCCATAGCGCAGACAGATAAAAGCATAGCAGGAGAATCGGTAAAACTACATAGTAATAAATCAAAAAACTGCTGTACGAAAGAGACACAGAGTAATCGTGTTTCCTTCGTACAGCAGTTTTATGTATCTCTTGTAAATTCTGCACAATTTGAACCTTACATTTTTGTGGATGATTTTGACGGAAAATGATTGACTGTGACGGATTGTGAAATTATAATTCAGATATAAAGATGAACGGACTTGAATGATGTTGACGGAAATTGGAGGGTAAAATAAATGCTGACAGAGGAAAGATTTGCGAAGATTTTATCCATACTAGAAAGTATGGGAAGTGTAACGGTTCAGCAGTTGATGACAGAGCTGGATGCTTCGGAATCCACAATACGGAGAGATCTTAATACACTGGACGCGAACGGTCAGTTGACGAAAGTTCACGGCGGAGCGATTTTAAAAACAGTAGCATACAGCACAAAAGATGATAACGTGATCAGCCGGAAAGAGAAAAACCGCGAGGCGAAGAACAAAATTGCAAAATATGCCGCAGAGCAGATCACATCCGGTGATTTTGTTTATCTGGATGCAGGAACGACGACAGAGCTGATGATTGAATACATTACAAGCCGTCAGGCAGTGTTTGTGACCAACGCGATCAGCCACGCAAAGCGTCTGGCAGAGAGAGGATTTACGGTATATCTTCTCGGCGGCGAGTTCAAAGCAATCACAGAGGCAATCGTAGGAGAAGAGGCAGTCACCACGTTGGAGAAATACAATTTCACCAAAGGTTTCTGGGGAGCCAACGGTGTCAGTCTCCAGAAGGGCTATTCCACACCGGAGTTAAAAGAGGCAATGGTGAAGAAAAAATCCATGGAGAACTGCAAAGAGCGTTTTGTTTTAGCAGATGAGAGCAAGTTCAATCAGATTTCAAGTGTGACCTTTGCACCATTCGAGGGAGCAACCGTGATCACCACAGGATTGAACCTTCCAGCTTATAAAAAATGTAAAAATATTATAGATGTGCAGTAGCAGAAAGGAGTCGAAAACATGATTTATACTGTAACCTTTAACCCGTCGCTGGATTACATTGTTTCCGTGGATCATTTTACATGCGGGATCGTGAACCGTACAACGGATGAGATTATTTTTCCGGGTGGAAAAGGAATCAATGTTTCCATGGTGTTAAAGAATCTCGGCTTTGAGAATACAGCGCTTGGTTTTCTCGCCGGATTCACGGGAAACAGAATTGAGGAGCTGTTAGAGGAAAAAGGAGTCCGTGCTGATTTTATCAAAGTGGAAAAAGGAATTTCCCGGATCAATGTAAAGCTCCGCTCCGATGAGGAGAGTGAGATCAACGGACAGGGACCGGCGATCGAGCAGGCAGACATTGAAAAACTCTATGAAAAACTGGATACGTTAGAGGACGGAGACATCCTCGTGCTTGCTGGAAGCATTCCGGATGTGATGCCAGGTTCCATGTATATGGATATTATGAAACATTTGCAGAACAAAGACTTAAAAATCGTTGTAGATGCAACAAAAGATCTTCTGGTGAATGTATTGCAGTATCATCCATTTCTCATCAAACCAAACAATCATGAGCTTGGTGAGATTTTCGGGGTGAAGATCGAGAGCAAGGCAGACGTGATCGAATATGCAAAGAAAATGCAGGAAAAAGGTGCAAGAAACGTGCTTGTTTCCATGGCAGGTGACGGAGCTGTTCTGGTAGCAGAAGACGGAAGCGTTTTCCAGTCCGAAGCGCCAAAAGAAAAAGTTGTCAATTCCGTGGGAGCAGGAGATTCCATGGTGGCAGGCTTTATTGCAGGATATCTTGAGAATGGAAGCTATGAGAAAGCGTTCCAAATGGGTGTCTGCACCGGAAGTGCATCTGCATTTTCAGAGGAACTGGCTACAAAAGCAGAAGTGATCGCTTTACTCAATAATAATAAGAAATTGTTTGCAGGGGAACGATAGAAAGGGAGGGATTTTTCAAATGAAAATCAGAGATTTACTTGCAGCAGAGAGCATTGAACTGCAGGGAAAAGTAACAGGCAAAAAAGAAGCACTTGACGCTATGGTCGATTTAATGGCAAAGAGCGGCAAAATCAACGATGTGGAGGTTTACCGCAAAGGTGTCTACACAAGAGAAGAGGAGAGCACAACCGGAATCGGTGAGGGAATTGCTATTCCACACTGCAAATCTGACTCCGTATCAAGACCGGGACTTGCAGCGATGGTCGTACCGGAGGGCGTTGATTTTGATTCGTTAGACGGCGAGAAAGTAAACCTTATTTTCCTGATCGCTGCACCGAATACAAAAGAAAATGTGCATCTGGATGTACTCAGTAAATTATCTGTTTTGTTAATGGATGAGGACTTCACAGCAAAACTGCGCAGTGCAAAAACAGTAGATGAATTTTTAAGCGTGATCGATGTGGCAGAAGCAGAAAAAGACGCAGAGGAAGAGAAAAAAGAAGAGGTAAAGGCAGCAGAAACAGCTGCTACAAACGGAAAACTGATCCTTGCAGTTACCGGATGCCCGACCGGTATTGCACATACTTATATGGCAGCAGAGGCTTTGGAGAAAAAAGCAAAAGAGCTTGGCTACCGGATCAAAGTTGAGACAAGAGGCTCCGGCGGTGCCAAAAATGTGCTCACAAAAGCAGAGATCGCAGAAGCAGAGTGCATTATCGTAGCAGCAGACACACAGGTGCCAATGGATCGTTTTGCAGGAAAACCAGTGATCCAGTGCAAAGTTGCAGACGGAATCAGCAAAGCAGAGGAACTGATCACAAAAGCTGCAAATGGTCACGCTTCTATTTACGAAGCAAACGGCAAAGCAGCGGCTGAGGAAGAAGAAGGTAAAGACAGCATCGGACATCAGATCTACAAACATCTGATGAATGGTGTATCACATATGCTTCCATTCGTAGTCGGCGGTGGTATCTTAATCGCGATCGCATTCCTGATTGACGGATTTTCCGTTGACCTTAACTCGCTTCCGTTAGACCAGAGATCAAACTTCGGTACAATCACTCCAATGGCAGCAATGTTTAAGTCAATCGGTGGCGTTGCATTTGGATTCATGCTCCCGATCCTTGCCGGATTTATCGCAATGAGTATTGCTGACAGACCGGGATTGGCAGTCGGTTTCGTTGGCGGTGCAATCGCAGCAAACGGAACATCCGGTTTCCTTGGTGCATTAGTAGCCGGATTCTTGGCAGGATATATTGTTTTATTATTAAAGAAAATCTGCAGCAAGCTTCCTGACAGTTTAGAGGGAACAAAACCAGTATTGATCTATCCGTTATTAGGTATCTTTATTGTAGGTGTTTTGATGACATATGTGGTAGAGCCACCAATCGGAGCATTAAATACATTAATCAACAACGGTTTGAACGGATTAAACGGCGCAAGCGCTATTTTACTTGGTGCATTACTTGGCGGAATGATGTCTGTTGATATGGGAGGTCCTGTCAACAAAGCAGCTTATGTATTCGGTACAGCATCTATCGCAGCCGGAAACTACAACATCATGGCAGCAGTTATGGTCGGTGGTATGGTTCCACCAATCGCAATCGCACTGGCAACATTGATCTTCAAAAACAAATTTACTGCTGATGAGAGAAAAGCAGGTCCTACCAACTTCATCATGGGACTTTCCTTCATCACAGAGGGTGCGATCCCATTTGCAGCATCTGATCCACTCCATGTATTGCCTGCGTGTGTGGTTGGTTCTGCAGCAGCAGGTGCCTTATCCATGGCATTTAACTGTACCTTAATGGCTCCTCATGGTGGAATCTTCGTATTCCTTACCGTAGGAAATCCATTATTATATCTGGTAGCACTGGCAATCGGCTCTGTAGTTGGATGCGTACTGCTTGGAATTTTAAAAAAGAAAGCAGCTTAATGATAATTGCGAAACTCTGTATAATCTGAATTAGAGTTTCGCGATTGGTGAATGACAGCTTAAGAGAAGAGGAGAGAAAAAACAATGAAAGAATTTAAGTATGTAATCAAAGATGAGCAGGGAATCCATGCAAGACCAGCAGGATTATTTGTAAAGGAAGCTGCCGCATTTCCATGCAAAGTAACAATTGAAAAAGACGGAAAAGAAGCAGATGCAAAACGTATCTTTGCAGTCATGGGTCTGGCAGTAAAATGTGGTCAGGAGATCACTTTAAAAACTGACGGTGAGAATGAAGAAGAAGCAATGGAAAAACTTTCCGCTTTCTTGAAAGAAAACTTATAATAATTCGCTACAGATCAGGACAACACTTGATCGGATGCTATGGTGAACTGGGTATCGTAGACGGTTACACAGGTACTCTTTACATTGAACCGGACGAAGAAACCATGAAAAAATATGAGGCAAAAAAGTGATCATCTGTACCTTAGATATCGATGCAGATAAGCAGGTAGACTATTTCCATATGGAGAAAGAGGAAAATCCGGCAATGGGTTACCGTGCGATCCGTATCTGTCTTGACCGTCCGGAAATCTTTAAGACACAGCTCCGTGCGATTTACCGTGCAAGCTATTATGGAACGATCTCCATTATGTTTCCGATGATCATTTCGGTAAAAGAAGTAAAACGGATCAAGGAGATCGCAGCGGAAGTTAAGGCAGAACTGACCGCAGAAGGAATTCCGTTCAAGGACTGCGAACTCGGAATCATGATCGAGACACCGGCATCCGTGATGATCTCTGACTTTTTGGCAGAGGAAGTTGATTTCTTCTCTATCGGAATGAATGACCTGACACAGTATACACTCGCAATCGACCGTCAGAATCCGAAGCTTGACAGCTTTTATGATTCTCACCATGAAGCAATCCTTCGGATGCTCCAAATGGTGGTTGATAACGGTCATAGACATGGCTGCTGGGTCGGCATCTGCGGTGAACTTGGCGCAGATACGACACTGACTTCCACATTCTTAAAAATGGGATTTGATGAGCTGTCCGTTTCTCCTTCCATGATCTTAAGAGTCAGAGAGGAGATTCGGAAGACGAGAGTGGAGGAGTATATACAATAAAAAAGATGAGTCTTAAAAGCATATGAATCATAATTTCAACCAATCCAGACAAGTATAAAAGCTTAATTCAGATAAAAATTGAAAATGAATAATTTCCTACTCCCTACACATACTCAATAGGAAAACTATGAGAATGTGCAGGGAGTAAAAATTATGAATCAATATTTGTTGATAAAGCAGGGGAACATTCACAATGCTGTGGAAAAAGAGCCATACACAGCGGATATTTTAATTGAAAACGGCAAAATTAAAAAAATCGCTCCGGTATTGGAAGGCGCCATTATCAATGATGCAGAGATCATAGATGCGTCCGGGCTTGAGGTGTATCCGGGGTTTGTGGATGCACACTGCCACCTTGGTTTAGACGGCTACGCCGTGGAGTATGCCGGGGATGATTTTAATGAAATCGGAGACGCAATCACACCGGAGCTTTCAGCAATCGACGCCATTAATCCACAGGATAGGGCATTTGAACTGGCAAGGGCAGGTGGCGTGACCTGCGTGTCTACCGGACCGGGCAGTTCAAACGTGATCGGCGGAACGTTCTGTGTGATCAAGACGTATGGAAACCGCATTGATGATATGATTGTAAAAGAAAAGTCGGCAATGAAGGTTGCGTTTGGGGAAAATCCAAAAAATTGCTATAAAAGCAGAGGCATTTATTCGAGAATGACGATTGCTGCAAAACTGCGCGAGACACTGCATCAGGCAGAGCTTTACGAAAAAAGATTAAAAGCGGCAGGCTATCCGAATGAGACGGATTACAGCAAAATGCCGGAATACAATGAAAAGCTCGAAGCATTGCTTCCGGTCATCCGGAAAGAACTGCCACTCAAAGCGCATGTGCACCGGGCAGACGATATTTTTACAGCAATCCGCATTGCAAGGGAATTTGACCTCGATCTAAAGCTGGATCATGTGACGGACGGCAGCCTGATCGCAGATGAACTTGCAAAAGAAGGCTATTCGCTTGCAATCGGTCCGTCCTTTGGCTATGCCACCAAATACGAATTAAAAAATAAAAGTTTTTCCACTCCGGCAGAACTGGCAGAAGCAGGCTGTTCGGTTTGTATCATTACGGATTCCCCGGTGAGCGAGGAACAATATCTTTCGCTTTGCGCTGGAAAAGCAATCGCAAGCGGGCTGGATGAATTCACCGCGTTGCAGGCGATCACAATAAATGCGGCAAAGCATATCGGAGCAGAAGAAAGAGTGGGAAGCATTGAGGAAGGAAAAGATGCAGATTTTGTTTTGGGAAAAGGAAATCCATTTGCGGTAGATACGAAAATTTTGTATACAATCATTGACGGAAAGATTGTATACAAAAATAATTCGTTCTGATCAGGAAAAGGAGCAGTTATCGGAATTAATTGAAAGCGACAAGTGCCTTTGCTATAATGAATTAATATAATGAAAAAATATATATTAACATTATGTAAATTGCTGTAAAGAAAAAGGTATTTCAAATATCGAGGATGCGTTGGATAGAATGATCGTTTTAGACTATCTGATCGCAAATGAAGACAGACATTTGAATAATTTCGAGGTGGTACGGAATGCCAATACGTTGGATTACATTGGTCCGGCACCAATTTTTGACAGTGGAACGGCAATGTGGTTTGATAAGCCGACAACAATGGTAGGAGAAACGAACAGGTTAGTGTGCAAGCCGTTCAAGACAACACATGAGGAACAGCTCAAGCTGGTACAATCTTTTGACTGGCTTTCTATGGAAAAATTAAATGGAATCGAAGAAGAATTCCGGGAATTAGTCCGTGGCTCTTTGTTCATTGATGAAGCAAGATGCGATGCACTTTGTAAGGCACTTTCGAAACGCAAAAAGGCTTTGGAGCAGATCATGAATACACAGCGGAAAATCTATGCTGCAAATGACTGTCAAAATGATGTCACTGAGAACATTGCTTACAGTGGTTCCGGCGGTTATAAGACGGGGGAGATGTGATAACGCATCTCTCCTTTTTTGCAGTTTATGTAAAAAAAACAACCATTTATGCCAAACTTCAATATGACCACATATTTTATGCTACTCTTATGCTAACGAAAACATAGGAACCAATAGTATAAGAGGAGAATAAAAAATGAGCTTAAAATATGGGGAAATCATAAAGCAGATGTCTCTAGAAGAAAAAGCACTGATGATGTCCGGAAAAAATACATGGGAAACCGTAGATTTCGAGAAATATGGAATCCCTTCTATGGTAATGTCCGATGGACCTCACGGGCTTAGAAGACAGGCAGGAGCAGGAGACCACCTTGGATTAAACGGAAGTCTTCCGGCAACCTGTTTCCCGACAGCAGCAACCATTGCAAACAGCTGGGATGAAAAATTAGGTGAGGAGATCGGTGAAGCTCTTGCAGAAGAAGCAGTGACCATGGATGTCAACGTCATCTTAGGACCAGGTCTTAACATCAAGAGAAGCCCGTTGTGCGGACGTAACTTCGAATACTTTTCCGAAGATCCATACCATGCAGGTAAAATGGCAGCAGCTTATGTAAAAGGTATCCAGAGCAAAGGAATCTCTGCATGCCCGAAACATTTTGCAGCAAACAGCCAGGAACTTCGCCGTATGGCAAGTGACTCTGTCGTAGATGAGCGTACTTTCCGTGAGATCTACACAACCGGATTTGAGATTGCAATCAAAGAAGGAAAATCCAAATCTATCATGTCTTCTTATAATGAAATAAACGGTGTTTACGCAAATGAAAACCGCCATATGTTACAGGAGATCCTTGTGGATGAGTGGGGATTCGACGGATATGTTGTATCTGACTGGGGCGGAAGCAATGACCATGCACTCGGCGTGAAAAACGGAAGCCATCTTGAAATGCCTGGAACCGGAAAATCAGGTATGCGTGATATCGTGCGCGCGGTAGAAGACGGCACTTTACCGGAAGAAGTATTAGACCAGCGTTTAGATGAACTGTTAAATGTCATTTTTGCAACACATCAGGCAACCGTTGACGGAAAAGGAAAACAGTTCGATATCGAAGGACATCATGCATTAGCAAGAAAAGCAGCAGAGGAAAGTGTTGTTTTACTGAAAAACAGCAATAACATTCTCCCATTAAAACCGGGAACAAAAGTAGCAGTGATCGGTGATTTCGCAAAAACACCTCGTTATCAGGGTGCCGGATCTTCTCTCGTTAACCCGACAAAGAAACCGGAAGCAATTTTGGACGTGATCGGAGAGAGTGGTCTTGTGATGACTGCTTACGAGCAGGGATACATCCGTAACCGCAAACCAAATGCAGCCCTTGCAAAATCCGCAGTTGAGGCGGCAAAGAAAGCAGATGTTGTCCTTGTTTTTGCAGGATTAGACGAGATCAGCGAGTCCGAAGGACTTGACCGTACCCATATGCATATGCCACAGGCACAAAATGAACTGATCGATGAGATCATAGCAGTGAACTCAAACGTGATCGTCGTTCTTTCCGCAGGTTCATCTATCGAGATGCCTTGGTTTGATTATGTAAAAGGAATCGTACACGGATACTTAGGCGGTCAGGCTGGCGCTTCTGCGATCATGAACGTTCTTACCGGAAAAGTTTGTCCGTCCGGTAAATTGAACGAGACCTATCCATTACATTATGAAGATACTCCGGCGTTCCATTACTACCCAAGCAAAGAGCGCAGCAGTGAGTACCGCGAAGCGCTTTATGTCGGATACCGTTATTACACAACCGTCGGCAAAAAAGTACGTTTTCCATTTGGATATGGATTAAGCTATACAACATTTGCATACAGCAATCTTTCGATTGATAAAGACGGCGCGACCTTCACAATCAAAAATACCGGAGAGGTAGAAGGAACAGAGGTTGCACAGCTTTATGTTGGAAAACAGTCTGAAACTATTTTCCGTCCGGTTCGTGAGCTGAAAGGTTTTGCGAGAGTGACACTTGCTCCGGGCGAGGAAAAGAGCGTACATATCGCATTTGACGACAAGACTTTCCGTTTCTATGATACAAGAACCAATACATGGGAAGTAGAATCCGGCGAATATCAGATCATGGTAGGAACCAACGCAGATACAATGGTACTGGAAGGCACTCTGGAAGTGGCAGGAACAGTCATTGACGGTGGTTACAGCAAAGAGATTTTACCGGAGTATTTCAGCGGTAAGATTGAAAATGTAGATGATATTGAATACAGAGAACTCTATGGAAGAGAGATCCCGGACGGAAGCTGGAGCGGCGAGATCCAGATGAACGATGCAGTCTGCCAGCTTTACTATGGAAAAGGAATTTTTGGAAAACTTTTCTACGGAGTGTTAAAGCTGTTATTAAAGATCAGCGAGTGGCAGGGCAAACCGAACTTAAATGTTCTGTTTAACTACAACATGCCAATCCGTGGATATGCGAAAATGACAGGTGGATTTGTCACAATGGAAATGGCAAGAGCCCTCACAGAAATGGCAAACGGACACCGTATCAAAGGAACTGCGCATTTGATCAAGGCAGCAGTGAAAAGAGATTAAGTAATACATCATCATACTATATAAAATAGAAGGAATCCAATGAATCACAACATTGGGTTCTTTCTTTTTTGTGCACAGTATATAAGAGTGCCGGGCGAATGCCCGACAGTCCGGAAAATCTCTGATTTTTCATGATGATCGGAGTCATCGGATTCGTTTTCTTTCAGGTGCAGCGCAAGACAGAGGAAGATCAAAATTGTTTACCATCTTTTTACAGACGTTTTACAAAGGAAGATATTTGGATTTTACATTTCCCATTTAAAGTAATCATTGTCAACGAAAGACGAGAGACAAAAAATAAAGATGGGAAACGCAAGATCCCATAAAGATTTGGAGGAAAATCATAATGAAAAAGAAAGTAATCAGTTTATTCGTAACAGGAATGTTAGCAGTCAGCATGATCGCCGGATGCGGTTCTGATAACACAGCAGCAGACGCAGGCACAACAGCAGATGCCACTACAGATACTACAGCAGAGGAAGCACCAGCAGCAGACTTTGACGCAAGCGAATATATCAACGTATTATCCCGTGAGGACGGATCTGGTACAAGAGGTGCATTCATCGAGTTATTCGGAATCGAAGAGAAAGATGCAGACGGAAATAAAGTAGACAACACAACAGAGGAAGCAATCATCACAAACAGCACATCTGTTATGCTTACATCCGTAGCAAGTGATGAATATGCAATCGGATATGTTTCCCTTGGTTCTTTAGATGATAGTGTAAAAGCAGTCAGCATTGACGGAGCAGAAGCTTCTGTAGAAAACATCAAAAATGGTACATACACAATCGCAAGACCATTCAACATTGCAACAAAAGGTGAAGTAAGTGATGTTGCACAGGATTTCATCAACTACATCATGAGTGCAGAAGGTCAGGCAGTGATCACAGAAGCAGGATATATCGGATCTGATGATGCAGCAGCTTTTGAATCAAACGGAGCAACTGGTAAAGTTACAGTCAGCGGTTCTTCTTCCGTTACACCAGTTATGGAAAAATTAAAAGAAGCTTATGCAGCAGTAAACTCCGGTGCAGAAATCGAGATTCAGGAAAGTGATTCTACAACAGGTATGACAGACGCAGCAGCAGGTACAAGTGATATCGGTATGGCTTCCCGTGAATTAAAAGATTCTGAGACAGAGCAGGGACTTACCGCTACAACAATCGCTATGGATGGTATCGCAGTTATCGTAAACTTAGACAACTCAACAGCAAACCTTACATCTGATCAGGTAAAAGGAGCTTATGTTGGTGAGATCACAAGCTGGGATGAACTTGCAGAATAAGTAATAGAAAAAGCTGACATGAAATGAAAAGTGACCGGATGGAAAATTCCTCCGGTCTTTTTCGAAAATTTGGAGAACACAACTATATGAATATCAATAAATTAAAAGAAATTGTAATGAAATATGTATTTCTGTTTACAGCGATCATTTCCATTGTGGCAGTTGTACTGATCTGCGTGTTCCTGTTTGTAAACGGTGTTCCGGCAATGAAAGAGATTGGATTTGCCAATTTCTTAGGCGGAACAAAGTGGAAACCGGGAAATGATCTGTACGGAATCTTCCCGATGATCCTCGGAAGTATCTATGTAACAGGTGGAGCATTGATCATCGGTGTCCCGATCGGAATACTGATGTCGATTTTCATGGCACGTTTCTGCCCGGAAAAATTACATAAAATATTAAAACCGATCGTAGACTTACTGGCAGGTATTCCGTCTATCGTCTACGGTTTCTTCGGACTGGTTGTTATGGTTCCGTTTGTCAGGGAGCATTTCAAAGGAAACGGTCAGAGTATCTTAACCGCAGCACTATTACTTGGAATTATGATACTGCCAACTATTATAAGCGTTGCAGAGTCATCTATCCGCGCCGTGGAGGAAAGCTACTACGAAGGTGCGCTTGCACTCGGCGCAACACATGAGAGAAGTGTGTTCACGGTCGTTGTTCCGGCAGCAAAATCCGGTGTGTTTGCAGCGATCGTACTTGGCGTCGGCCGTGCACTTGGTGAGACTATGGCAGTTATGATGGTTGTCGGAAACCAGGCGAGAGTGCCGGACAGCATTTTCAAAGGTGTGCGTACTTTGACGACCAATATCGTACTGGAAATGGGATATGCGACAGACCTTCACAGGGAAGCACTGATCGCAACAGGTGTTGTACTGTTTGTCTTTATCCTGATCATCAACGTGTCGTTTTCCATTTTAAAGAGAAAAGGAAAGGAGTAAGGCAGTATGGAAAAAAATATCACTCCAATCAATCGGTTATCCTGGAAAGACAAAATGAAATCATACACAAAACATCCGCGTTCCTTTATATTAATGCTTCTGGTGTTACTGTCCGCAGTGATTACGGTAACGGTGCTGGTTTATCTGGTGGGCTACATTTTGATCCACGGCGTTCCGTATTTAAGACCGAGCCTGTTTTCCCTGACTTACAATTCGGATAACGTCTCTATGATGCCGGCGATCATCAACACCGTGACAATGGTATTACTGGCGTTGCTGTTTTCGGTTCCATTTGGTATCGGAGCTGCAATCTACTTAGTTGAATATGCAAAAAAAGGAAATAAATTAGTCGAGCTTGTGCGTATCACAGCAGAGACACTGACCGGAATCCCGTCAATTATCTATGGTCTGTTCGGTATGCTGTTTTTCGTAACAGCATTGCACTGGGGCTATTCCATGTTAGCAGGTGCCGCAACACTCGCGATTATGGTACTTCCTGTCATTATGAGAACGACAGAGGAAGCACTCTTATGTGTACCGGATATGTACCGCGAGGGAAGCTTCGGACTTGGCGCAGGAAAACTCCGGACTATTTTTAAAATCGTGCTTCCGACCGCAATCCCGGGAATCTTATCCGGTGTCATCCTCGCAATCGGACGTATCGTAGGCGAGACAGCAGCACTGATCTACACAGCCGGAACAGTTGCAGAAGTGGCAGGCGTTATGGATTCCGGACGAACACTTGCAATCCATATGTATTCGCTGTCAAGAGAGGGACTTCACACAAATGAGGCATATGCAACAGCGGTCGTTCTTCTGGTAGTTGTATTGCTGATCAATGGTTTGTCTTCCCTGATCGCAAGAAAATTAGAAGCTGCTACGAAGTAGGCATATAACAAAATCAATCAATGACGTATTGGAAATATATAAGAGCAAAGATACACAGTGATTTAAAATAGAAGTTAAAACGAGGAAACAATATGAGTGAAAAATTTAAAATTTCAAACCTTGATCTATATTACGGTGATTTTCATGCCTTAAAAGATATCAATATGAGTATCGAGGCAAATGAGATCACAGCTTTCATCGGACCTTCCGGCTGCGGAAAATCCACTTTTTTAAAAAGCTTAAACAGAATGAATGATCTCGTGGAAGGCTGCAAGATCACAGGAAATGTCCTGTTAGACGGCGAAGACATCTACAAAGGCATGGATGTCAACCTTTTAAGAAAAAGAGTCGGCATGGTATTCCAGAAACCAAACCCATTCCCAATGAGCATTTATGACAATATCGCATACGGACCAAGAACCCACGGAATCCGTTCCAAAGCAAAACTTGATGAGATCGTGGAAAAATCCCTGCGTGATGCAGCAATCTGGGATGAGGTAAAAGACCGTCTGAAAAAAAGTGCACTCGGTATGTCCGGCGGACAGCAGCAGAGATTATGTATTGCAAGAGCATTAGCAGTAGAACCGGAAGTTATCTTAATGGATGAGCCGACATCGGCACTTGATCCGATTTCAACATCCCGTATTGAGGATTTGGCGATCGAGCTCAAAAAAGACTATACGATCATTATGGTCACACATAATATGCAGCAGGCAACTCGTATCTCGGACCGAACAGCATTTTTCCTGTTGGGAGAAGTGGTGGAATACGGCGAGACGGAGCAGATATTCTCCATGCCTAAGAACAAGAAGACCGAGGATTACATTACAGGAAGGTTTGGTTGATATGAGAAATTATTTTGATGAGCAGCTGGAGCTGTTAAATGTGGAACTGATCCGTATGGGATCTCTGTGTGAGGATGCCATCATGGGCGCTTCCCGTACCCTGATGGGAGAAGAGGGCTTTGCCAAACAGGTCAATGATGCAGAGCATGAGATCGACCAGAAGGAAAGAGATATTGAAAATCTGTGCTTTAAGCTTCTGTTAAAACAGCAGCCGGTGGCAAGAGATCTGCGTCAGGTATCTGCAGCACTCAGAATGATCTCTGATATGGAGCGGATCGGTGACCAGGCATCCGATATTGTGGAAAATGCCAGATATATCCATGGTAATACCTATGAGAGCAATCTCCATATCCGGGATATGGCAGAGGCGACCATGAAGATGGTGACGGACAGCATTGATTCCTTTGTAAAACGGGATCTGGAACTGGCCAGAAAGACTATGAAGGAAGATGATGTGGTGGATGAGTTATTTAATAAGGTAAAAACAGAACTGATCGGACTCATCGGAGAGGACAGCAGCAAGGGTGAGATGTGCCTGGACCTTCTGATGATCGCCAAGTATTTTGAGCGGATCGGAGACCATGCCACCAACATCGCAGAGTGGGTGGAGTATTCCATCACAGGAGTGCATATTGAAGATTAAATTGGGAGAAAAATGATGATCTATCTGGTAGAAGATGATAACAGCATTCGGGAGTTAGTGGTTTATACCCTTCAAAGCACAGGCTTTGAAGCCAGGGGATTTGCCTGTGGAGCGGATTTCTGGGAAGGCATGAAGGAGGATATGCCGGAACTGGTGCTTTTAGATATTATGCTTCCGGACGAGGATGGGCTTTCCATTTTGAGAAAACTGCGTGGAACTGCAGCAACTCAGAAGCTTCCGGTGATGATGCTGACAGCGAAGGGAACAGAATATGATAAAGTGATCGGATTGGACAGTGGAGCGGATGATTATATCGCAAAGCCGTTTCGTATGATGGAACTGATTTCACGAGTGCGTGCTGCATTAAGGCGAAGCGATCCGGAGGAACAGGAAAGGGTCAAAGAATATCAGTTTGGAAAAATCTATGTTTGGCCATCCAGACATATTGTGAGTGTGGACGGAAAAGAAATTTCACTTACTTTAAAAGAATTTGAACTGCTGTGTGTACTGCTTTCTGAACAGGAAACTGTATTTTCAAGGTCAAAATTGTTAGACCGTATCTGGGGCTATGAATTTGATGGGGAAAGCAGAACGGTAGATGTTCATGTGCGGACACTCAGGCAAAAGCTGGGAGATGCCGGAGACTGTATTAAGACAGTAAGAGGAGTAG